>Ga0136643_10008415_pt1 | contig 15077 bp, 9 predicted proteins | sample TergutLab28metaG_FD_96883 | JGI IMG/M metagenome (GOLD analysis project Ga0136643, IMG submission 96883) | Labiotermes labralis P1 segment gut microbial communities from Petit-Saut dam, French Guiana - Lab288 P1 (version 3) (version 3) | ecosystem: Host-associated > Arthropoda: Insects >... | reverse complement strand
TTCTTCTCGATTTTATCACCCGCACAATATTGGGTGAGGAGTACAAATCATTTAGCTCCTCGTTATGCAATCTCCTCCATTCCCCCGTTACCTCGTCCCTTCTAGGTCCAAATATTCTCCTCAGCACCATGTTCTCGAATACGGATGCTTAACATAAACTGCATATTATTGTAATTTTCGAAAACGAAAGGATTACAGAAAAACGTGTATGTAGCACATGCCTTACTATAAATGGAGTTTTATCTTACAAAAAATAACAAATTGTAGAAACATAGCAGGGTTAAATTAATTGGAAAACTTTTATTTGAAATTACATGTAAATGGAAGAATACAGTTTTCTGAAGATAAAACCATCACTGGAAGTTGGTAGCAAGAAGAGGAGTGGTGGACGATGAAGAGAAAATTTGTAGCCACTGGATATAAGAGTAGCGTGATTATGGTAGTGGAACTAGTAGCTGGTTATAGAAGCTTATCAAAGTAGGACAGCAGAAGGAATGGCAGTATTAATATTGGCCTAACTGAAGAACCTGTTTTAGCAGAAACTTGCCGGTGTGTCGACGCAGACCTGTATTATGTAATTAAATGCAGCTGTGTAAATTGTTTGATTATTATGTAAAATGTTCAGCAGGAATTTCAAGACCAAATTTCATGGCAGCTCAATAATGATGAAAAAAAAAATTACTGCGAGCTGATAGACAAACCACCCTGTAGAACCGCGTCAGTTTCTGTGATTAGATCTGAATCTAGATGGAAGTTGCACAAACAACGTACACTTCCGGATTCCAGTCAGTCTGGAGTTAATTAGGTTGACGACATAAGTATATGAAATATATTTAACTTACTTGTTACACTATCTAACTACAAGCTAACGATGTGGTAAGACATAAAATGAGGAAACAAACATTTGATTAGCTGGTGTTCCTTCGTCTCTCTAGATCAAAATTCTTGCTTATAAATAAATATAAATATCTACTGCGCAGGTATAAATATTCCTAAATGCAAAGATATGGAACATATAGATATAAACGTCTACTGTTACAACGTTTTTGAATGTTAACCCTTATCCTGCTAATGTGGAGAATATGGTGAGCTCCTCATAATGCCAGCAAATGGCAGATGGGATTTAACTCGGCTTTTAAAAGTTTAAGTGTTTTGAACATCTTTTCTAATGATCAAGAGCAATAATGACATGGGCTTAAAATTATTGCACTGGATTGATTGATTTCGTGTCAGAAGATTTCGTTTCTTCGCTTAATTGTAATTCTCACTACATCTTTCAACAAAATTTACCAACTTTCCGAAGTTGTGTATACTACTTAATAATCTTACAATATTTTAAGTCATTTGTAGGTTATTTCTGATTAGTGCTAACTAAACTCAGTAATGAAATAAATGGAACGGGGCTTTTTCTTCATAAGCTGAGAGTATTTCATCTGCAAAAGAAATAGCTCACTTCTTATGAGAACGATTATACTTTATTTCGCTGACAAGACATGGCCACTAGATTCTATTCTAAGCCAGTGTATTCTCGTCATTACCAACTTCTATGAGGTTATTCAATTACACACACCAACACATGCATGTATATATATATATTAAGAAGTCTAAAATTTACAATAACACATTTAAAATGCCCCTACATGTTTCGATCACACGATCATCCTCAGCGAGCACAAAAAATCTATGAGGTTCTTACTATATGACTTGGTTGTCACGGTGGTCTGTGCGTTTAGTTCCGTCTATTACAAATTTGTAGAAACTCCCTGTCTTGCACTTGCGTGCCAAACTTTCCGACCATTTCATGCTTCTTCAGTTAACCATCTTAAACAATATTCATTCGAGAGTACAAATTAGCTGCTCAGTGGTCGGTACAGTGACTAGGCTACGGACTGGACTTTCTGGGGTTTGAATCCCTGCAGAGACAAGAACATTTTATTTTCTCTAAAGCGCCATGAACGTCTCTGAAGCCCACAAACCCTCCAATTAAATCGGTACTGAATGGGTACTGGAGTACTTTCCTGCGAGTAAAACGGCCGAAGCGTGAACTTTACGACAGGCCTCCATATAGTACGGAGGTTAAGAGCGAGTGGCGTTATATTTCTTCTCCCCTTAAATGTCTTCGTGACGTAGACAGAGACAACTTTTAAAGTTACTATGAACGGAGTGGCAAAGAAGAAGCTTACCTTGTGCATGCCACGAATATTCAGAGAAGTGGAGATATGTCACTTATTCTTAATCTCGTCACCAGATGACTGGATAGCTTCAGGCCCCGGCCACTTTATCCCCGGGGAAAGAAACTTCGGTTCTCCTTAAATTGGAGTCTTGGTGGGTTCCAGAACTGATATAGAAGCTTTGCAAATGAATCTGTTGCCCCTGCCGGCAATCAAACCATAGCCCTCGACTGTCTAGCCCGAGCCTAGTAATTACAATGAATGATGCCACCCCAGCTCTGGTTCCCGCCTGCGTTCCCCTGTGTACAATGCATACGCATCACACCACACGGTGTACAGTAAAATGGCCCTATCTGCGCCATGTCCTGTACCCACAGAGTGAAGGACGAACAAAATGGAGTGGTGACAGAATGCTGTGCGTGTGTGTTGCATAAACAGAGTTGAGAAGGGCGAGGCAGTTTCATCTTACTGGTGGAAACAGTACAAGGGTGGCTGTGCCTTTTCGCACAACATTTCATACTCCATCAAGTGCCGTATAATTATGTTACCAGCACTGGAACCGCGTCACCCAGACCTCAAGTAAGCTTGTTACTCAACCCTACTGCAACCCTACTGTCTCCTATCTCCCCCTGGATATGCGTGTGTGAATTGACCTGGCCGAAGGAAGACACTGCCCGGGCTGTACTTGCCCATGCCATTAGTGGAACAAGAAGTTCTGAGAAGATCGTATGACTTTACTTCTCTTGAAAATGCTTCACTATATTACAGTGATGTTTCACCTTCTACGGTAATCTGTGCTTTCTACTTTACGAAGGTTAAGGTCACTTGGGATCCTTTCCTACATATGTAACTGCTGGGAAAACCTTCCATTTAAATTCTCCAACAAAAGTAATCGCTCGGCCCTAACCAAGCAATAAAATGTACACACACTTCGGCGCTTTAGATGCCTTTTCGTTTTATTAATAACAAATTCGAACTAATAGAAATTACGAATATAAGTAAGTAGTCATCTTACGTTGCTCTTTTTATTACTCTTAACTAATACTCGTATTTCCGCCAACATTTCAAGACTGTACGAATTGTTTATATTTCATTGACTTGAATAAAAAATCAATAAACCCAGAACATCGATGTCACCCAAGCAATGTATGGTAGTGTACGTGTAGGTGCAAATAACTGCACCGAGTCATAAACAATACTGAAGGTCAACCTTGCTCATTTAATGGGAGGAAGACTTTTACAGGGCATCACTAAAGTTTAAATGATTATCCTTCAAGGATATTGCTGCCTTCAGTTTAAGAAAATCGTGTATGCAATGAAAAAGTAAAGCGCAAAGAACACAAGATAACTGCGAAAGAATATGAAAATATGAAATTGTAACACGTTTTATGAAAACTTGAGTGTTGTTTGACCGTGCATTTTTCTTGTGAAATAAAGTGAAATGCCAACTTGATTCAACTAGGTAATTTTATTGATGTATTCTTAGCTCGACATGTTTCGGGTACATAGGCACATCATCAGGAGCATTAGATGTTGAGTTGCAGCATATGGTTTTCTGCAACGAGTTTTTGGACGGGTGGTGGTCTTGAGAGCTGCTGCGTAGGTCGTGTGTACGGTGCGGATGGCACCATCCACACCGTACACACGACCTACGCAGCGGCTCTCAGAACCACCACCCATCTACAAACTGGGTGCAGAAAACCATACACTGCAACTCAACATCTAATGCTCCTGATGATGAGCGTATGTACCCGAAACATGTCGAGCTAAGAATACATCAATAAAATTACCTAGTTGCATCAAGTTGTCATTTAAATTTATTGCACGTTTTATGAAGTAGTTTGTTTTTTAAAGACAGTTTGTTTAAGATACGCCAAACAAAATTAAAGATAGCACCATAAACACACAAGTTGTCGTACAAGTGCCATTTGGGTGAAAACACAAGTAACCATGATCAGCAAGAATCACTTTTTTTTTAACATGCGATATGTTGTTAAAAGGGTCAAAACAGCTGGCATTTTATGCAGATAAAATAGGAAAGTCGTAAATAGATTTAACGATAAAGTTAATGTAAACACGCTAACCAGACTACAGCCAGTGCAGAGTCAAAGTCTAGATGGACGGAATATCGTGACATTTCCGTGATAGTTGATGGTTACACCGATACAAACTTATAAAGCAAAAGAGAATGTTACAATCTTTGCGGCAAGTAATTTTGGGTTACAACGAATTTCTGAGCAAGCCGATAGAGTATTCCATAGACAATATATAGACTACCTACAGTAACAGACGACTGACTTGCAAGTACGAAGAGATGCAGCATTACGTCCTGCTGCATATTATTTTGACATTTTGAATAAAAATATGCACTTTAGTTTATGAGTTACGTCCTATTCTTCATGCCGAAAGAACAAAATAGTATAGAAACTGTAGTGCACAATACTCCAGTGTAACCATATGCGCCTTCATGTTATATTTACAAAGCGGGGGACCAAGCATCAGATGTGGCAGGATGTCACCATTAGACGAGTGCAGATGTGAGTGCACAAAGGAAATATGTCAACACCTGACAGGAAATTTTATTGAAATGGTGACAGTGACACTTTAAATTAACGAATTCAGTCATTCCATGGAACAGAGGTGCAGGAAAGTTTGTTCAAAGGCGTGTCATGAAAGCATACGCGGGTGGGGGAGGGGGGGTGGAGATTATAGCCCCAACAATTTTTAATCTCGGCGCCAGATGGAGGCAGGTGCCGTGGGTGAAGCCATTCTCCAACAGATGACAGTCGTTCAGCTGGTCAAGACATTCCTACATTTTATGGAACCCGAAGTTTCATTACCGTGTTCACAGGAAGGACGTCGCCTTCTAGCCCAACACTGACCGACCACATCTAAGACCCAAATTAATATAATATTTCCATTTACGGCCATGTCACCCAAATGGCATCTGCTCTTCATGACATGTGATTGTAATTAGTATCCATTATGTCATCCGTGTGTACTACATGGTTCACCCTTCTCACGCGACTTGATTTCACTTCCTAACAACAATTCGTGAGAAGTGTAAATCATTATTTTCCTTATAAACATTTTATTGTCCAACTTATGCACAATTATACAACACATAGAAACAATTAAAATTATAAAATATTTAAAAGTACTCCGACATGTTTCGGATCACGGAGGGGGCCTTGTACAGAAAGGTAAAGGTAAAGGTAAAGGTAAAGCCGTTCCGTTACAGGCCTGGACAGGCCCAGAGGGTTCCAGGAAGTTAAGTTTCCCAGATTTCGTGACAACGGCGCAGGATGGTGGCAGGTTATCATCCTTACGCACCGGCCGCCTTTACTCCAGAAAATGCTCCTGGTAATCATTTCGCCTTGTATAGTACTTGTCTCCCTGATGATGGATCCTCTGTGATCCGAAACATGTCGGAATACTTTTAAATATTTTATAATTCTAATTGCATCTACGTGTTATATAATTGTGCATAAGTTGGGCAGTAAAATGTTTATATGTTGATGATGCACGGTGCAAGTATGAATATTAATTTCCTTATTCGACAACTTTTTCTACCCATAATCACTTCCCTATATCTAACATATTCTTTTTAGAATTTGCTTTCAAGCACCCTAAAAATATTCTCCCCATCACCTGTCTTCAAACACCCTACAACAGTGTCTTCATCACCCGTTCCCTCTGACCCACGCTATTTCGTTCCTTCAGGTGGACAGCCCACACACAAAAGCAAGCAATTGCAAAATTTAGTCTGCTCATAATTACTCATTCATTTAACTCAGAATTTTTCACCGCTGTTTAAAAATTCGCTGTGCCACAACTTTAAAGATTCTATTGAATGTTTTTTTTTTTGTGTGTTATGGATTTGTCGTGCGTTCTGGTGGAGATCGACGGACATATGGCTAGCCTTATTTGGGAATATATGCGAAATACCTTTATAAGTGCTTTAAAATGGTTTATTGTTTTGGAATTCGCTAAATGATCCCTACTCTTAATCTTCTGCTACTCAGGGCAGGTTTAACAGACATGCAGGAGATGGAAATTAACTAAAATATCAACTTAAAGGACATAATGAACAGCTACAGTTCACTGGGAGCGTCAGGAGTGGCTCGGTCACAGTCAAACTAATATAATATTTCCTGTAACACTTTCTTGGAACTAGGCCGTCAGTGTTTGCACAGGCCTTTGTAAGCCGCGTCTTCAGCTCGACTAGTGTCGCCGATAACACAAGGGTACAGATATCGCCCTCAGTAAACCCCTAGATGTGTCGGGGTCTCGAAACTACGCTCGCACCAACCAACAATCTACGGCTTCCTCATGTGGGTCTGAGTATAGCTGCATCTTTAAAAAAAATCTCGTTTCCGGAAAAAATTTTTTTTTGCCTGGGCGCCATTTTGCGATAGAGACACGTTTAGCTTTACCCAGCGGTAAAAATGTGCGCTACCCCCATAACCTAGGACCCAAATTGCAACTTTTTAAAATTGATCTCCCTAACTAGCACATATTTCGACCGTACCTGAAGCGTGATCCGACTAATACAAGATTAAGTTAGTGCAGCTCATTTACGGTTATTCTGCATAATAATTTTGTCCCGCAAGCTTGTGACGAGACACGAACATAGGAAGACGGACATACTTAAGTGTCTCTGCGTTTATTTGTAGGCGAAGTATCTGACTAGCGTTTTATATATATATTGCTCTTTATAAATGCTGAAGCTACTATCCACCAAGCTGCTAGTTACGCATCAGCTCATTTGTCTTCCCTCAGTCCAGCCAAGTGGTAGGTCAGAGGTGAATTCGTGACTGAGGTCCGAGATTGTGGTAAAGCGCTGGCTGGTACGGTGTGTCGCACACCTCAGTTCGCTGATTGACGAGCATAGGGCATTAGCGGAATCGTGACCGGCGTGGGGGGAGGGGGGTCTATAAATCTGCCCCTTTGACACAGCAGCCGCTAGACTCCAGCATGAGCGGTAAGTTACATGTATGCAAACGACTAAGGTAAAGCACAGCCCCAAGATTTGACATGGCCAATTTGAAAGCCAAACCTGTGTTTCACGTCGTAGGTGGGTAAGACAGAGCGCTAATGATAATCAATCTTCGTACGCTGTCAGAGCGATCCAGACAACTGAGCAGGCGCAAAATGCTGTAACAGGTGTCAACAACTGTGCTCATCAGCTGGCACACAGTTAACTGTCTGTGCCCAGTATCCCTAATTAAATTATTCTTAACTTTATAACCACTTTAATGATTGTAAGTGGAGGATTTGCAAAATTAAATTACAATAATGATCATAGGTCATTTAGCTTTTGTCATCAATAATTGACACAAGGAAGAGTATCATCATTGGTGAAAACCTTGCGATTATCCTGTATTATTCGCAGGAAATTAATACATTAAAGCATGAAAAATTCTAGGCGCCTTATTTTCAAAGGTTCACGAAAACGTGGTTAATGCTAAGAAAAAGAGTTTTGACTAACAACACTCACTAACCAACCAAATAACGAACCAACCCTCTGGCAGTAGAACCACAAGGCATCCTGCTATTAATAAGCCAAGCAATAGCGCCATCTGATGCGATACTGAAGCAGTTCCGATCTCCAATTAAACAATAAAAATTCTGAAGAATCTATATGGAGTACGAACACCATCCGATACTGGACAGGATTCTGAGCAAATTTCAATAATTCCATATCCTCAGAATATATTTCACTGTAATATTTATTATTTGCAGGCATACTAGATTTAACAACCGGCTGCTCTCATACAGGTTTTCTCACCAAAGTTAAAGATTTCCTGTACGATTTGATCCAAGATAAAGGCACACCCCGTCATCGCTCTTGAATGTCACACGCCAAACGCTGGGCCCAGTAGATAACCTGCACATGGCAACCAAGCTCCTCCTTCCCCTGAAATACCGGAAAAGCTCCACGAACTTCATTACTAATTCTCGAGCACTTTGTTTGTAGACACGTCTGTCAAAGGAACAAATCAAACTGTAAGAAACTCAAACATGTCCGTAAAATTGTTGTTGTTCTTATCTCAACGCTCAATTTCTTGGAAGGATAAGGAGTTACAACAAATTTTAATTGAATATTAATAATACTAATAATACTATTGATTGTAATAATAGTAATAACTGTACTTGCAATAATAGGCATTTATTGAATGTCTTATTTTCTACGCGTTCTCTTCCGTTCCTTCCTAATGTCTTCTAATTTTCTACGCGTTCTCTTCCGTTCCTTCCCAATCTCTTCTTATTTTCTACGCGTTCTCTTCCGTCCCTTCCTAATCTCTTCTAATTTTCTACGAGTTCTCTTCCGTTCCTTCCTAATCTCTTCTTATTTTCTACGCGTTCTCTTCCGTCCCTTCCTAATCTCTTCTTATTTTCTAAGCGTTCTCTTCCGTTCTTTCCTAATCTCTTTGTCTAATACAGCAGCTTCATTCTTTATATTTTCTTATAATAAATTTTCAACTTTTCAGAAAATTCATCATTAATTATAAAACTGTCACGGACTTCGGCCTCGCGGCATGCGGATTAATTTTATCCTACTTTCAAAAAAGTTTCATTTGTTATTAATAGTTACATTTCACTGGCGTCATTGCAGTGTACACTACAAGCACTTACCCTGAAGAATACAATTCCAGCTTAATTCCTTGTGCATAAGTATTTTAAACAGTGCCATAAATACAGAGAATGCATTTCGTTTTTGTTACGAATTATTATTCACAAATAGTAAAAAGGTAAAGTGATCCCGTTACAGGCCCGGTGTGGCCCAGAGTGTGGGTAGAGGTACAGCTCTACCCTTCCATGACCGCGGCACTAGAAGGGGGTGAGTGGTCAGCAGCACGACCCGGCTGCACGTTACCCCGGGGAAAGACCCGGTACCCATTTTACAGGAGGCTGGGTGGGCCCCAGGGCCGGTCTGGACGGGCGGAAAATCTCGTCCCCACCGGGATTCGATGCCGGACCGTCCAGCCCGTAGTCAGCCGCTATACTATTCACAAATAGTGTAAAAACAAAATTTAATAAATTGTAGTATTTGTTGTTTAAATCAGATTAATACTCAAATAAACGATTTTTATTAATTAATACACAGCGCAATTATTTGAAAATGTAAATGTATGTCAGTCGCATATTCCACGTGTCTCTCACGTGTTGCTAGGTTAGATTACAGAAATCAGAGGACAAAAAATTTCAAACAATGCTTTTGAAAGAAAATAATTCGATCTCTGAACTCAAAATAATCTTGCTTATAAATCCGAATTACATTTGTTGTTATGGATCATCTGGCGCAGAACCGAGACATCCATTTGTCTGCTATGTCCTTAGAGGTTAGAGTCAGAGATGTGTGAAGCTCACCAGGGGATTACCGCAGGATATTAACAGCACACATTCATGGCAAGGAGAGCGCCTATACTCGCACATTCAACGGTGTGTCGTGGAAGATGCCTGTGAAGTGGCTGGAACAAATTACGACCAAGAGTTTCCTGGGGTGTAGTTGAGTACAGGGACTTTCGTATGCAGGTGGGACGAAAAAGCCTACGACTGGGGTCATTTGGTACATATAAGTACATATAAGTACATATAAGTACATATAAGTACATACGAGTATATCTATGAAAAGGGGAAGTCATATACAGGCTGGGATATTTGTGGAGAGATATGGCTGTTAATTTACTGAAGTTGATGAAACTTGACAAAACCAATATTGTTTTAGAGTATACAAGTATTTATCGCAGGATTTAACCAACCTGATACACAAAATTTGTTTCACAATAAGTTTTATTTCGTGCTTCTACATGTTTCGAGCACATGTGCTCATCATCAGGAGGTCAAAATTGCATTATACAGCCTCTGGTATCATCACACCTATAGTTGTGATGATACTGAGATAAATATACTGAGATGCACGGTCAGCAAAATGTCCAAATTTGTTTTACACGGTTATTTATTTTCTGATGTTCTCATGGCGCTTTAAACAAACAAAGCACAATCGTTTTGCTCATCCCTTTAGCCTGATATGTTATTGGGAAAGACTCACAACAATGCGGTTCAAACTAAGCGGATGAACAGGTAGTGCGGAATGTCCCAGTTAGATCACGGAAACACAAATACGCCATCCTACATTTCTATCAACTTCCACGGTTAGTTACTCCACAATAACTGTTTATGGCTTGCCAGAGGAACTATTCGAAGCCAGTTTTACTTTCTGTTCCATATGGGAATGAAAGTTATCTTTTATCTGACGGAAATTGAGACTGTTTGGGAACAAAGCGCTGTGGATGATATTTAGATCGAAGAGATAGGAAGTAAAGGGAGGATGGGGAAAATTACACATGAGAAACTTAATTATATTGTCAGCATTATTAGGATATGCAAGTTCAGTAGGATAAGGCAGAGAGGATATCTAACACGAATGGTGGACATGATCAATATGTAAAAACAAAGAAATGTGAAGGAAAGAGAACACTAGTGAGAAGCTGACTCTGATTACAGGCAAGATGCTATCGTAGTGCATCATGATGAAAGAGAACGGGACGATTTAGTTTACAAAGAGATGGGACCACCTGCGGCCTCCTATGTGTACGGAAATACATCTAGTTCCATTGGAGGAGGAAACCCTTAACTAGCGGAATTTCTGACAAAGATCCTTTTTGCAAAGTATGTTTTCTTTAGTTAGTTTCTCACAGTTATTACACCAAATTACTGTCTGCATTTTAAGCCGAAGCAATCCTGCTGTTGGTATTCCGCACTTCCTACTAGTGTGAATACAATTATAGCCCACACGTTTGCATCGGACGCACTTGTAAATTAAGAGTGGAGAAAAATTACCAGCAGGAAGGTACAAAGATGAACGTTATTATGTGTCTTCAGCCAGAGTTCCTTCCGAAAAGGAATAAAAAACAGGTTTACGAGGTCATATTACGCCACTTGAGGACGTCTCAATGCCGAACGTCTCAATTTCCTATAACCAACTTCAGCTCAATGAGTATGGGGTTACTGTCCCGGAATAGAGCGGTCGGGGCTTGATGCTGACCACTCACTGCCGAGTGGCTTCGAGGTTAAGAATGCGTGTAAATAATACTCCAAACCGCCTACACGCCCTCATGGCATGTGTAGAGAAAACTGTATCTTTTTGAAACAAACTTCATTTACTCCTGTATTCCTACAATCAGTAACAGTGGCAAACGCGCGAGCTGTTAAGGGGGTACCTAGGTTCGCGCAACTTACTTTTAGGTCCTTACAGGACATATGGCAACAGATCTTGCAAAAAACGTAGTTTTTATTCGGGTAAAAATTTTACAGACAGCAAATAACAGCCCGGCAGCCTTGCGAATGCTGTCGTCAGCAATCTGTGTTATGGCAACAGGTAAAAGACTATTAGAGCTGGCACACAACATCTGGTCCGAACATAGATCATGACGCATGTACATAATTTATACAAAAACTTAAGTGCACGGTTTCAAAAGTAGCAACAATGCGAAATTTTGTGATCATATAGTCACATTTCACTTAGTGCGTTCTAAAATAGAAATAGACGGATCAATATTAGAACAATTGAGACAATTTAATTATTTGGGATGCGAACTGAGCTTAGACGGTGAACCAGATTTTGACAAAAAAATAAACAGATTCCAAGGAAAATGCGGCACTGTTAGGAAACATTTAAAGAAAACCCGTACAGATACCCAAATGAAATTTTATAAAGGTGTAGCCAGACTATCACTACTGTATGGCAGCGAAACGTGGGTAACCACGAAGAGAGACGTGACTCGCCTAGAAGCTGCGGAGATGCGCTTTCTAAGAAGTGTTACGGGATACACAAGGCTGGATAAAATTAGAAGCGATGTCATAAGAAAAGAACTGGAGATCTCTGGAATACAAGACGTGAGACAACAAAACTGGATCAACCACCTTCAAGGAATGGACAACACCAGACTCCCGAAACACGCCCTCAACTACAAACCCCGAGGAAGAAGAGATCGTGGACGCCCCAGGAAACGATGGCAATGCGTCGATGCCGGAACAGGTCAAACGAACTAATCCATGGAGAAAGAAGAAGAAGATGATGATAGTCACATTTAACACACCGAGTCTGTACTAATATAGCAAATTGTTCGCACAGTTAATGAAAACAGCAGTAAAAATATTAAGAGATATGCAGGACTGCAGTGGCCACGCGGTCTGCAGCGTCAGTCTGCGGCCATTCTCTTTCTGAGACTGTGAATTCGAATGCCACCGGGAGCATAGGTGTCTTTCTCTTGTAAGTGTTGTGTGTCGTCTGGTAGAGGTCACTGCGACGAGCCGATCACTCGTCCAGAGGAATCCTAACGAGAGTGGTTTGTCTGAGTTTGATCATGAAGCCTCGATAATGTGGAGACCCTAACCCACTAGGGGCTGTTGCGCCATGGAGGGGGGGCGGGGAGTACAACAGAACTATGCCACAAGAAGTAAGGTTCTATGAGTTCTACTCGGAAGTCTTTTTTTTAAATTTTGGAACTGCCAAGTTGCTACAAAGCACTTTACCCTTGCATCGTGCATTTTGTAGTTTATTTAAGTAACACACCAACAAATGCACATATATAGTCTTTAATAATGTAATATTTACATTTAAACACTTAAAACGCTCCTACATGTTTCGATCATACGATCATCCTCAGGGAGCATTCTTAGTTCCTTGCTAAAGTTACAGTTTAAAACACTCAATGATTTACTTCGTTACATTAATTTGGTGCTGTGGCAGCGTGTCTTGTGTTATGTGTGAGTCGGACGCTGTTCAGCGTGTGAGTGAGTGTTTTAAACTGTAAATTTAATAAAAAAAACAAAGAATGCTCCCTGAGGATGATCGTATGATCGAAACATGTTGGAACGTTTTAAGTGTTTTAATGTAAAATTTAGATTATTAAACACTATATGTGTGCATTTGTTGGTGTGTTACTTGAATATTGCTACAAAGAACCAATAAAACTACTGTGAAACTCCAAAGCTGACTGTTCCTATAATTGAAGGATTTTATCTCTGGTATCGCCACGGAAAAATATATGTGCTTGTCATCCCGGCCTCAATTACGTGTCCCTTACATCTGTGTTTATATAACCTTCTTAAGTAAATAACACTTCAACCTGAAGATGGCTCGAATAGCAGCCGAAACATTTAGCCGGAAATAATAATGTAAAATATAACATTAATCCTAACAATAACTATTAAATGAGTTGTGTTAGACTATATATTTTGCAATTTATATACCTATATTACTATTACATCTGTGTGTTAGGGGACGAATGTGCAGGCCTCTCCTTTCTCCAAGTCCCTTGCTACGTCCATGGCGCCACACTGAAGCAATCACTGGCACCACATTGCATTGTCGAACTAATTCCAACCACTTCGCACCAGCCTATGACACCAGTTGTTCAAGAGGAGCGTTGTTTCGGAAGTCGTGTTTGTGTGTCCACTTGCAAGCTTCATTTCCGAAAACATCTCCATGTAGCAGAGTCTGTCTCCAGAAATCTTTGTTAGGAATATTAATAAGATAATTTGCAGCCTTCATCGAATTACAAGAATTACTGCCGTGTTTCAAACAGCACGCCGCTCAACCGTACAGAATGCTGACGCGAACGAATCCAGTCAACATTTCACATGGATTTTCAATTAACAACCATTTTAACATCATCATGTTTCATACGTGTATCGTAGAATTACTAACTTCATTAAATAACCTTATGTGCACAGACAGTTGAATGGAAATTTATATTTTGCTGACCGTGCATTCTGGTACAACTCTGGGTAAATGACCAACTTGATGCACAATTACGTTATATAAAACGCTTATTATTATAATCCTCTACATGTTTCGAGCAACACTGTGCTCATCAACAGGAGGTCAAATTGTATTAATACAGCATCTGGTATATTATTCTCTGTAAGTGACCGTCCGGTGTGCAGGTGCACACTGGACTATAATAATAAACGTTTTATATAACGTAATTGTGCATTAAGTTGGTCATTTACCCAGAACTGAATGGAAGTTTCGTCTTACTGGTCTACGAATCGCACCTTCGTAAAAATTTCGCACCGTAAATTTCTGCTACGTAGCCTAGCGAACTTCAGACATACTCCAAAAATCAGGCCATGTACATATCTGTAGTCTTAAAATGTGTTACAAAAGTGTGGCTACTTCACTTCTTCCCCCATTCAAAACCTTCGCAAGAATTATTTATTACGGCCTCGCACCAGGCACTCAATACTGTATTACCTCGGATAAGGTAAAACGTACCGATATGTAAATCAATAAAACTGTGTCTGACAAAAGCACACGGATCTAAATTTAAGTGTTAGAATTTCTGCAGAAAATCACAACGCGGCGATCATCTTTATTAGTTACGAGGTGACATGTTTGAATCCAGAATGGAAGAATATTTGTCAAATGACTGCCGTTATTTTTTCTCAGTCTATCGAGGTGAATGCCTTGGTAAGGAAGTTCACTTTCTCAATAACCAAATAATTAAAATTCTACAAATCAAGAAGAGTTATTCGGATTAGAACATGTTCGCTTCATCCACATTCCTGCCTGGACATCTTTAGTGATCGGTTTCTCATTCGGCGCTCTATAAGCAATGAAATGTAAAACATACATCTGGAAGACTCATATGTTTCGCGGTCGGACATCTCAGGACAGCGGGAAGCAACAAAACATCCTTTTGGCAGACGTGTGACTTTTTCCTTTCCGGTCCGCTGATTGAAGCCCGGGAACTCTTATTTCACTGACACATTACATTATGCACGTTACAAACAGGTTTAACACTGAAAACTTCTACGTTCTTCCCCCCCCCCCCCCCCCCCCCCTTATTTTTTTCTTTTTTTTATACAAAAAAACAACACACATCTTTTTTT
>Ga0136643_10008414_pt1 | contig 15078 bp, 9 predicted proteins | sample TergutLab28metaG_FD_96883 | JGI IMG/M metagenome (GOLD analysis project Ga0136643, IMG submission 96883) | Labiotermes labralis P1 segment gut microbial communities from Petit-Saut dam, French Guiana - Lab288 P1 (version 3) (version 3) | ecosystem: Host-associated > Arthropoda: Insects >... | reverse complement strand
CGAATATTTCCTGGGGGTAAAAGCGGCCGGTGCGTAAGGCTGACAACCTTACCACCATCCTGGGCCATTGTCATGTAATCTGGGAACCTTAACTTCCTGGAACCCTCTGGGCACCTCGGGCCTGTAATGGGACTGATTTACCTTTTTTTTTACTGTTTACAAGCCACAGATTGGAAAAGGGAAAGAAAAAATAAAGTGCTGTTTGGCTGCTTCCATAGTTTTTCAAATGGCATATCTTATAGCCACTTCACAATTTATGTATATTTCAAATTCACTCACAGCATTGAATTTGTCAGCAACCTTCCTTTCTTCTTCCTTGATCTCTGGAGCTTTGTAATCTCTATTCAGCTCTTCCAAAATTTCTCGCGTTTCCATGGAAACTGACTTGAGATTTCCAGCAGTGTCCTTCTCAGGTACTATAACACAAAAACATATTCAGTGATAACCAGTGCAAAGAAATATGACATTAGCCCTCATCATAGGACCAAAACTGGTGTCACATGCTATAAACAAATATCCACGATATTCATAAAAATGTAATAAAGCCTATGAATGAGAGGTTTCAAAAGCCTCCTGTCTATCCTAAAACATGGTTTTCCACCACATTTGACCCTTCAAAATTATTTCTGCAGCCTTTGAGGATTTCAAATTATATTAAACAAAAAGTAGTAAAGCTTATGAATGAGAGATTCCAACAATGTGCTGTCTACACTTGTTTGGGTCAAGCAAACACTGTTATTATAATGTAGAGCAAAATATGGTCTGCAGGCTGCATGTGGGACTTCATAGTTCTGTTTGCAGCCTGTAAGAGTTTTTGAACACATCAACTAATGCTCACCCACGATAAAGGACATCTTCTTTCGTAATCTGGTGAATGCTGCATGCATAGTTACACCATTTAAGTTGTAACAGTATTTATGCATATTATGTGGTAAAACAACATACCTTAGAAATTTTACAGTGGGAAGAGCGAGAAAAACACAGAATGGTTAGCTTTACCATCCTCCTAATTCTTTCAGTTTCAAGTACAATGTAATAATGAGGGCAAGGGCATTTCAGTCATAAATTTTATAGAACAGCATTCCATGTACTTCTTTGAAAAATGTCAGTGACAAAGAACATGGTAAGCTTCTCATTGATTTTTTTTTTTGGCCCAACAGCCCTAGTGGGACCAGGCCCCATCATCATTGAGATTTTGAGATCCCACTCAGACACACCACACTCGGTAGAACTCCTATGAACGAGTGATTGCCTCGTCACAGAGACTTCTACTTGAGAACATGCAACACTCACAACAGACAGATACCCATGCCCCCATGGGATTCGAACCTGCAATCCCAGTGAGTGAGCAGCCGCACAATTATGCCTTAGACCACACGGCCAACAGCATCGGTCTTTGATATTCTTACATTCTCAAAAAATAATACAAGTCCTAAAAATTTAACTAATTGTAACATAAATTTTTACTAATACTTTGTTAAGAGTAATTTTATTATTTTAGCATAAAATAAATTTTTCCTGAAAAAATATCACTTTTACATTTAAGCACTGGTTTGCAGCCTGGACAGGAATTGGATATTTTTATATGACCCTCATACAATACAAGGGTGCTCTACCCTGCTGTAAAGGTTACTGATAACAACCAGCTGTATTTAAGGGGTTCCACATGGTTGTGACAAAAGGAATGGATTTTCTTTTTACATCAAGAGGCGTATCCAGTATCTGATTAAAAAACATCATTTGGATCCAAACACTGGACCAAAAAAACACCTTGATAACACTCAACTCTACTAGAAACCTTTAAAACTGCATCACAAATTTCTGTTGAATATATAGCTACTGACCTTCATTTTCTACTTTAAGATTATTCCTCAAATGATGATATGTTGACAGATTGAATTTCTCAATGTTGTGTGGATCCTGAAGTGTAATCAAGTCTTTTCGTTGAAAAGGTTCATCATTCAAGAGATCCTTCCAACACTTTGTCTTTATATTCAGTTGTTCAATGGCCTGGAATACATTAAAAACATATTATTACTTTCATGGAACTACATTCAAAACATATTACTTTCATAACTACTGAATCTCTGGTGGTACCAGGGGCAAAGATATTCTCAAGTGAATGAAAAAATACAAAATAACTTCATCCAGAATAATACAAAACTGACTTCATGGTGCCAGAATAAGGAAGGATAGCATGCAGAATAAGGGCTGGACAAATCAGGAACTGTGGTTTAATTTCCAGCAAGAATAAGAGATTTTTCTCTTCTCCAATATCTGGACTAGCTGTGAGGTCCACCCAACCTCCTACTAAATGGGCATTAGAATCTCTACCACTAGGGGCAAAGCAGCTAAGCAGATCATTTACCTCCATTAATTGCCAAGGTGGTTGAGGCAACATGCAAAAATAAATCTTACTGCTATGGAATAATTTGAAGGCACGTTAAAAACAAAAAGATTCGGTAAAATTAACCTCTATGGCAAGAACAGTCATGAAATTTACATTTATTTACAGCTGTTAATGTATTACCTCATAAGAAAATACATTTCCAGTAGTCCCAACTGCAACAATATAAGAATGTTTTGTGAACGGCTTGTAGAGGACAGGGCAATGGTATTCTCCTTTAGCATTCTTATGGAAATTCAATTTTATTAAGTTCTTTGCTTCTAGAGGCTGCAATAAATCATAAATACTGTTACATATGTAATGCACAGTGCACACTCCAACACAAGATGGAAATGCATGCAAAGTGTAATAACTGATGCATTACTCCTTTGATTGTATCAAAGTCAACAAAGTCTAAATTTTAATAAAGCAACAGATGTGGATGCATATCCTATTCCATTTCATTTGAACACACATGTATACACATATATTATGTACATGTATTTAAATCCCCTGCCCCTGTGTGTTTCTACACACATTTAGACAGTGGAGTCACATTACCTGCACTTTTAACTTATGTGAATTCAACTATAAATACTTGCAAAAAGCTGAAAAATAAATATATAGCATGGGTAATGCCACATACTATGCCACTTGGTGTGCAAAATACACTGGCACCCAAGTAACTCCCTTACTGTGCACCTCACAGTGTGATTATCATCTGTACATCATGCTGTGATGAGGGTTATTACAATGTTTTAAGTTTACTTATTCTTCACACCACATGGCACCCAAATGTTATATATAGACAAATGTTTTCATATAAAGACATTACTACAGGTGTCACTTAAATACATCTTAATTAGTCCAACCTGTTCCATGAGCATAACAAATCCAGTTACAATACTGTACAAAATCTGCTTCCTAATAAATCACAGACTTTCTAGAGGTACATAAGTACCTGAACTACTGTCCCATTGTATTCCCATTGTCTCCAGCACCTGAACAATGCAGAATATCTGCTCAGTAGTTCAACACTTCTGCTCTCCACTATAGCCAACCAAATAAGGTGAAGGTTGAAGGAAAAGAGTTGGTGTAAGATACTGAATTCTGAGATGTGATATCATGCAATCTGGTAGGTAAGTACCACCATTCCCAATTACCCTGATACGTTATTTACACACCAAATTACAAACTGTGGCATTCCAGAGAATGGTTACCTTCATGATCACCATGAGAACCTGAAATCTAAAAAAATGGTGTACATCATGCATTCCTCTTTCAAGACTTACAGCCTACCTTTCCTGTTACAGGATTAGTTTTAAATTTTTTCAAGTATGTAACAACTGCTTGAAGTTCAAATATATTTCCATCATTGTCACAGTATGGGTGCACAAAGGGTTGCAAGCACAAACAGCAATGGTCAAATGGTAATCTTCGAAACCCAGTTGTTTCTGGACCTGATCTCTTTCCTCCATATAAAGTTGTCCATTCTGTGTACGTAATGTACCTGCCAAAAAATAAATACAGTAACAGCATACATTTATTAGCATGAAACCTTATGATGTTACAAAGCTATACATCCTATAATATAAACATAAATTAGCTTAATAAATATACTGTAAGAATATGCCAACAAGTTACAGATTTTTCATTTTATAACAGTATCATAAGCCAGTAGCCAGCCAAAATTCAACCAAGACTCTCCCAAACACATGGTTTATTGTGATAAATTTTCAGTTTTTCCTTTCCTTCACCTACTTGATATTCAGCCAATATTCAAACCAGGCCTCTCCCATGTAAATGGTTTGTTGTGATAAATTTTGGTTATTTACCTTCATCTAATCCATCTGTCTCTATACCAGGTATACCTAACATACAGCCTGATATTCACACAAGAAAATATAACACCTGCAAAGTATGTTCTGCAGTAGTAAAATATTACCAAGCAGTATACCTGGCAGTCTGAAAACTCATCAAGAAGACAGCCCTATCCTTCATGTGCCTCTAAAAATTAGAATGGTTACCCCTTTGTACCTGCACAGTAACATGTCACTGAGAAGTCAGGGAGACCTGTCTGTATGGGAAAGAAAGAGACTGAAACACACTTTAGCTACTTTGAAATGTGAGAAAGGTCAATTCACAGCCTACATACGGGCTGTACCCAAAGCATCAATTTATTTCTTTGCCTCCACTGATACCTGTCTGGCAGCCACTTATTCTAGGACAATACAGTGCTGGATTATTCTGTGCAAATCACACATGTATAATTATGCACAGGCAGATGAATATTTTTCATGGCAGTAAATAAGAAAAGTACTGTGCTAGTCAATTCTTACTAGTGCTAAAACACAAGTACAAGTGTGGAGTGTCCTGATGGCACCCAATGTGGTTGTAATTTGATTTACATCAAACTAAATGCAACTAACACTGAAACAGAGCCCAGTGTGTTTAATTCTGTGTAGAAAGAAAGGTAGTCTTTCATGGAAGTTAACAAGCAATTTACATGCCTTGGGTGCCGTGACTCAACTGTTTCGCTAAAAGAACGTAACTTAGGACAGCACATTGACAGTAAGTACAAAAATGCTTTTGAAGATGGAAGAGTATAAAAGCTAATACCTATCATATCCACAAAGCAGTTTCTGTCAAGCACAGCATTTTCAGAAAAAATCAGAATTGGTTACATAAATGAGTTTGAAAATTTCCACAGAAATAGTTGTGACAGTACCCCCAATCACAGCAAGTAAGCACATTATGAGAGGTTTGTTAACTGCTACGTCTGGGTTCTAGCTTGAGAACAATATTGGTTTAATAAGAATGGTATATTATTGATTGCAATACAGAAGAGAACAAGTGACAATTCAGACAATCCCCATGATCAACAACAAAGTAATCAGCCATTTTCAAAAAATTACTCTCCCCACTGATAAAATTGATGCCAGGATTTGGCATAATTCTTGCCTGTTGTGTATGGCATTAATTCTGACTTGTAAATTACTAAAGACCTGGTGGGTGTATGTTACATCCATGGTCAAACAACTACAGAAGAGATCTCCAATGACACCATGAAGCGTATAACTGAAAAAAATAAATCTTATTTTCAATAAACTGGTTGGCATTCGTACAGATGGAATTCCATCTATAGATAGGAAGAGTACTGTGTTGCCGCACTTTTTGAGTGATCATCACGCAGATTACAAAGTGTTACAGTATCACATGTTGATATTAAGCACCTGGACCATTAAATTTCAATGTGTGATGTCTACAGTTCTTGCTGTTATGAAGTACTCATACAGCCACTAGAATGTTCAGAACTTTCCAAGCATTTCTTCAGGGACAATGGATATGGTAATCTGATTACCACTGGCTCATTCTGGGAGAAGTGATACAGTATGGTAGTCCCTCAGTAATCCAGACAATTTTACACCAACTATAACCCCCTCTCTTCCCTCAGTGATCCAGTCACTGTCCGGATCACTGGGAGGGAAATCTGAGACAATCCATATTCTAAGATTGGTGGCGCAAGAAAAGTCAGCCAGTCTTTAATGCCTCAGCAGTAAGGATGTGATGTCTCAAGTGTTGCAGCTTTCTTTCTCTCTTATTATGCAATTATAGTGAAATGACAGCAACAAAAGCCTCATTACTACTCCTGTTACTATTATGGACTGTTAAGTGCAGTACTTAGGGTCTAAGGAATTATACTTTAGCTTGGGATGATGACTTTTTTCATACGTTACCTGTAACATGGGGTTTCCCCCTCATTATTCTGGATACCTGGTTATTCCAGACCACCCCTCCCCCCATATAGTCTGGATGACCGAGGGACTATTGTGTTTTGTGGAGATCTATAGCAAAAACATACTTATTCTTAAAGTTGACACAAAAACTTCACCAGCAATACACAGAGAAACTTACTTTTCCCATACACCACCAATGACCTCAACCAGTTGAACACATAATTTATGGACACATTCAACTTATTTTTTATATGACGAAAACAGTGAAATAACTTCAAAGAATTAGATTTCTTCAGCAAACACGTTTCAAAATTTGATTTCACACACTCTCTCATGTGTATAAAGAATATTCCTAATGAAATCTTATATATCTGGGAGCAAAGTATTCAGAGACTTTGCAGGGAGTTTAAAAGTACAATGTCAGCTTCTAGTGAGGGCAAAATGCTCTTCAAATTAATACATGGTCTGTTCTCCTCTAACCCTGAAGAAATTATAAAGTACTGGGTTACAGCCATCCACCCTGCACAAAAATAACATAGGGAATCAGGTGTTAGACTTTCATTAAAGCCTTGGTAAGTCAGAATTTCCAAACCTACACTATATAACTATGTAGCATATCACTATCTTCACAGCACATACATACGTCACAAGCACTATCTGTAATGGCCGCAGTCAGCAATAAAAAACATACAGTGCTGTTGACATTACATCCTATGAGCATCAATATCGCACTTTTTAGCGTATGAAAAAACCTGAACCAGAAAAAATGAAACTATTCATATTAAGTACGGCCTGCTTCAAGGTAAGGTACATTACCCTAGATCTTAAATATCTGTTAGTTGTACAGGCTTCTCATAAACCCGAATAATATGTGCACATTATGCCCTCTTGAAAACATGCATCACTACCAGAATTCCGTCTCAAGCTTATCCAGTATCTTCTGCAAAATCATCACCAAATACGAAGGAGAATGAAAACTATTTCCCACTTACGAATGGGATTAAAATCTTGACAAGCCCAAGTGTAGTTTTCAATAGGATAAGCGGATTTTAACAGCTACTGGCTATAAGCCTTCATCGTACTTACATTTTGTCTTTCTGATGTTGCCGCTTCCCCATTATAATTCAGAGATTGTAAACTGTATCAAAAGCGTTCAAATAACAATCTTACGTCCTATACTCTAGTCAACACAACAAAACAAAACTCTACAACCCTCACTGACACTCACATCACCCTCCCAACAGGGCAGCACAACCAACCAGGTATACGTCAACCATATTTCTCAGCTCTGCCAACAGGGATAATTGAAAATTCCTATACTCCCTCGTGTGAAGCATTAATAGCAGCTATACAAATGGTACAAATTACATCAAAAGACGCCTGCGTCTATAGGGTTTTTTTAAATTTTAATCTCACGTTAATTACACCACTACTGCATCGCATGGATCGGTGTGTGTCTAGTGTTATAGTTGGTGAACCTGTTGATTGCGGGATGTTGTCCATCTAGTAGGGAAGGTACGAACTAATTCGGAGGGGCTGGCTAACCGAATCGAGGAAGTGATTTTATTTTCATCCACCCCGAACCAGAAGAATGAGTTAAATAGTTGGTCTGAGAAATACTTTTATAAACACTTTCTAATTCACGACAAGAGGAGCTCTTTTTCGGGGTTTTAACATGTTATTAAAAAATTTAAATTATTAAGGAACTGTGTGGGAATGTATTACTATTCTTAGAAGCGCAAGGGGGTGGTGCATATAAAGTGAAAGAGCTCCCACATTTACATACGGATGGGTATTGCTTGTGTATTCATGGCCACTTGAATACAGCAATTTTTGTTGTGTATGTAATTGTTGGAAAAGTATATGGTCAAGTAAAGTATAATTGTGTGTACTTAAATTACGATTAGTTTACTGCTGGAAATGAATAATATAGGTCTATTACGTTAATTAAATTATGAATATTTTACCGTTCAACGTGTAAAGACTAGGTAGCCACAAATCATTTGACCGGTATAATATAAAACTTTACTGTTAGTATATAATACTACAACATTCAATTAACGATTGTTGAATGGTTTGTGCTAGTACTAATTACGGGTAACAATAGCTAATGTCAAATGTATTTACAAAATGGCGGACAATCATCTTGTGGGTAAAAGGAAAGATTCTTTCATGATAAGTGGAAAATTATGTTCCGGATAAAGACTGATATTTGCACTGAAGATGGGCTTTAAACACAAGAAGTGTAAGGCTTGTCTGAAGTCAATTTTAATCAGAGTCTGGTATGAAATGTAACAGTTCCATTGTATACTAGCCATACTGTCCTTGGGACTGTGTACTCATGTTAGTTGGTAGTCCAGGGGTATCGTGATTATTGATTGATTTTATATTCATTTACATTTTTATGTCTTTTTCAGACTGATGTCAGGGGCAGGGTCAAGTGGGACTGGGCGGGGCCGAGGCACAGCCTCTCTGACTGACAACAAGACTGAGAACAAAGACACAAAGCCAAATCCAAAAATGTCTAAGGCACTTAGCACTTCTGCTAAAAGGTACTGTTGTTGGACTTCCACAGGCATCATCTGAAACTAAACTTTTTTGTAGATATCCAGTTCTCAGTCTGTCCATCAGCTGATCATGTTGGATATTTGGTAAAAATCATGTGTCATAATGCTTATGCAGTACAGTGTTGTTCCATATTTGCCTGCACGTATTAAGATTTGAGGCAACTACTGGAGTTTGTGTTTTAATGATGCAAACACTTTGGGAAGATATAATTTTAATTTTATGAATAAACTTTTGCTACGTTACAGGTGGACAGCAGATACATTTTGTTTCCTTTGTATTTAGGGGTGGTGTATTGAAGAAAAAAATTTACCATGAACCCCACACAGTTATCAAGATGTACAACTCTATGCCATTGATATTGAATGTAACATTTTGCATAAAGTATTTAGGTCTTTATAGAGTATCTGATTTGTAAGGTTTGTGTTGCTAGGCCCACTGTATTATGCACAGGCACTATTTTTTCTGATGACTTGTATCCGTCTTCATTCGGATTATTTTGCATACTGGCAGACAGCAAAGCAATGCCCATAATTCCGCTTTGCCATTAGTCATGGTCCGCGTGTTTCAGTTCAGTGTGTGGTAATTGATGTTAGGATTTTAGTCACCATATTTAAAGAAGGTACTGGAAATGTTTTTGTTTGGCTCACAGATGCATCATTGTGCAACATAAACCTTTTTTGTTGCACATTGAAGTTTTGTAAGGTACATAAGCCAGTGGTAAGGAACTAGCAACAGTTGTCAGATACAGTAATGTCCCTAGGTTTTGGGTATTTTCTGAATGTGGAGTATATTTCTGGTTCCAGAAATCTTAGTTAAATTGACCAGCCTGTAATCAGAATCCACATCCTCTGCAGTTAGACTGAGATTAAAAATTACTTGTCACTTCTCTGCAGACCTGTTTGTGATGAGTGGGTCACCATATTTCTGGACCCATGTTGTATTGTTCATTGTCTTGGCTCACATCAGTGGAATGGATCTGTTTGTTTAACTGAACACAAGTGGACTTTGAATTTGAATGCCACATTGTATATGGCCTTGTTGTTCACATAGTTCCCAAAAGTTCAGTCTTTAGTTACTTTATTATGACTTTATATTATGTGTACTTCTAACTAATGTCTTATTTACAGGATTCAGAAAGAACTGGCTGAAATTACTCTGGATCCTCCCCCAAACTGCAGGTAATGCCACCCATCTTTCATGTTTTGCTATCAGGTATGTGAAAAAAATGCATTAACCCATTCCGTGTTTTCATCATTGCTTCCATTACAGTGCAGGTCCAAAAGGAGACAATTTGTATGAATGGGTTTCAACAATTTTGGGTCCACCCGGATCAGTTTATGAAGGTGGAGTTTTCTTCTTGGACATCCATTTCTCTCCTGAGTATCCTTTCAAACCCCCCAAGGTGAGGCACAGAAATTAATATATTTAAGCCCAACAACCGTCATTGTCAGAAATGCTTTCTGATTCAGTCTGTTAGTACAGCATCTGTTGTGATATTATTTAATGTATTTTTAAGTAATACATTTTAATTTATTTTGTTCAGGTAACGTTCCGTACTAGAATCTATCACTGTAACATCAACAGTCAAGGTGTGATATGCCTTGACATCCTGAAAGACAACTGGTCTCCAGCTCTCACCATATCCAAAGTGTTACTGTCCATCTGCTCACTCCTTACTGACTGCAATCCAGGTAACTGTAACTCATTAAGACCCACACACAGTGACATCTCATTTTAAAGAACAGTAGAATAAAACAATTCCCCCCCCAAGGCAAAACCAGTTTGCTAAATATATTAATGTAGGAATGTTTCACTTTAACAAATGTCATTGTAATGAGGTGGGAGGTGTGGTGCAAAGAACATGAAACGCATGTCTGGATCAACCTGTGAAGTCTGGATTGGCAGAACAGTATAAAGACGGCATCACATCAACTTCAACAGTACATACAACTGAATACATAGACCACTTCATAAAGAAAGCAATTGAAATCTGGGTGAACATGGAAAATTTTAACATAGATGTTTGTTGCACATTAAGCAAGGCCTGTTGTCATCTGCCTAAAATGTTGTGCAGTCAGAAAAGCACTAGACCAGGTCTTGTTGGCTAGCAATGGACAATGAACTGTGAGTTTGGAGCCAGCTGCGTACCAAGTGCAGTTTGCTTCTGCATACTACACAGCTCCAGCGCAGGGATGTAGTCCAGTTGGATTCAGAATGCCACCAGATGCTTTAATATATAATACCACAACTAGAAGAACATCACCAACTTCTGCAATTATGATTTTATTATGTACAAATTTTATACACTGGGTAAATGTTTTTAACAACATTTTGGGCATAATTTTTTGTGCTCAAAATGTACATATTTATCTACTAATACCGGTTATGAAACATTTTAAATACCATGTGCAGTTGCTTTTAACATAGGCACACTGTACTCCCTACATAATTTTACTGAAACATGTCACAGTGGTGTCATGGGCTGTTTATACATATTTAATGTAGTATATTTGTTGGTATAGTAAAGTAAAAAATTGATCCAAAATGCATGAAATCAGTAACTTCCAAATGAAATATCAAGAGTCTGTTTTGATGATTTTTCAGTTCCCAGTTGATACTGTATTGACCTTTTCACATAATGATATTGTGTGGTAGAAAACTGTAGACTTTTAAAACCATACTTGCAGAAAGTCTGTAAATAAATGTATATGTGAGTACAGTGAAAATGTGTATTTTCTTTCCTCTAGCGGATCCCTTGGTTGGGAGTATAGCAACACAATATCTACAGAATCGAGAAGAACATGATCGTATTGCAAGGCTTTGGACCAAACGTTATGCAACGTGATGTGTGGGAGTTAATCATTTGTCACAAGTGGGGAGAAGCAGCGTATGCCAGACTGTTACTGCAGACCTGAGAAGATACTGATGCCTATTTGTAGAGGCATGTTCCTACCACCTATTCCAGTCTCAGAAGACCTGTGTCATATATGAAGTGTATGTGTGTGTATGTGTGTGTGGTTGTAGGTTTGAGCATTCAGTGCAATTGTGAGTGAGAGTATGATTGTTTATGTACAGTATGTAATTTTTAATGCATTATTAGGCTGCAGTCTTGAAATTATCTTGGCATGTCATGCAGTTTGATTGGGGTACTTCCTGATTTGTTGTATGAGAAGTCTTTGTGGTTTAATTATAATGGAGAATAGTTAATTATGTGAGTGTTCATGTGTCCTTAGGTCAGTTGTCCTGTAACCCGCTGTGCATGATTCTGCTGAAACCACAGGAAGTGTAAGTTGTTGTCATGTAGGTCGTATTAGTTTTGAGTGGCAACCGTTTTTTTATACTCAGTTCCTCAGGTGAGTGGAAAAGGAATTATACAGTAAAATGATTAACATTTGCAATTTTAAAGTTTCAGGTTCCTGTGATAAGCATATGTACTTTCTTTTCATTTAAGTAGTTGATCCTCGTGGTTAAGTGAAAAGACTCGTGCAGTTAGGATAATGGTGTGGCATAATGTTAAACGTAAATTGCAAACCTATAAATGTTTCTCATAGAATCAGAATTTTTTCAGAGTATTACTTTTTATAGGAATAGAAAGGATTGCGTTGTGAGTGTGTGATCACCCCTTAATATGTGTAACCTTCTCTGTATCTCCTAAAAATTGCTTTGAAAGTGTGATGTTTCTATGATGGAGGTTGGATGGGGTGGATTAAATTACACACTGAAATGTGTATAGCATTAGGTCAATTAACATGACAAATTCAGCATTGTCAGTGGTCCTGTGTTCTTTGGATGTAAGGAATATATAATATGCAAATAAAGTAACATAATGGCACTGTTGTGTTATTACTTTGATGTACCAGTGTTCAACCTGTACTGAGACAGCTCAGTGATACACACACCCTTCTGGTACCTGTCCTGAACCAGCTCAGATTTCAGAATGGTCCCAAATATTACACTGTAGTAACCCTTTTATGCCACATAAGCAAGATAACATGCTGTTGCAGTATGGAGAATTTAAAGTGGGCAGCCTGCAGCTGTAACTATTCTGTTATGGTTGTCACTGCACCTGGTCCTGTCAAAGCCCATGTTTTAGTCATTACAGTATTGCAAAAAATAGATTTTGACAACTTAAAAACACAACAGTTACATATATACATCCATGACATATGTACCTGCCATACTATTTTCAAATTGAAGGGGAAATTCCACAGATAGACAATGCAAAAAAGTTACCAAATAAACCACTACACTGTGTTGAGCAATACATATTCCCACCTAGTCAAACTAGCAGTGCTTGGATATTTATTTCTGGAAGCATGATGTGCACTTCCCTCTAGTCTTTGGTTATTTTTTACTATTTTTTCATCATACTATGATCAGACAAGAACTTGCAAGGACAGATGAAATAGATCTGAAACATGCCGACAGTCAATATGATAGTTTCACAACAAAAAGATATTGGCACCAAACATTTTACAATAATTATTCATATTCTCTTTATTTAGTAACATAAAGATGTAATACAACTGTGATTCTAGATGGAACAGTAGATACATATCACACTCAACAACATGGAACATCAAAAATTTGTGGCATATGCCATGAGGTTTTCCAATTACTGTGTTCTCTCATCATTCTGGTAAACATTTCCACTGCCAAGTGCATGACATGACAAAAGCACAAAAATTAGCAGCATGAGGTAACAAACTACCATCAGTCTCCTGAATTGCAAAATTATTCAATAATTAAAATTCCAATTATTTGTATAACAATTAAAATAACTGCCCTGACTATACTACAATAGAAAAATCTACTGAAATTAATTTTGTAGTTACAGGCAACTTCCAACATGCAAGTACAAAACACACAAACATCTACAGCTATGAGGACTTCAAAGTAAACTTTCTGCAAAACAAATTAATCAAATTAAAGAAAGAATAACAAGCACACAAGGAATTAGTCCATATTATATACTTGCCAACTAACATTACTGAATAAGCTGCAGAAACACTATCTTTTGTGAGTGTAAATTAAAATTGATTCCTTTATAGTATTACATCAGCTTCAAAGTGCTGAGGGTTTTGTAGGGCTGTAGCTTTTGAATTTTTAACAGACCATTAAGTACAGTACACAGTATGATGTATCAGTTCAGTCTCAGATCTATATTGAAAGTTAAAGATACACAAAACTAGAACATTGTATGCTGGCCATGCTTTTCACTGCCATAAAACGGTACCATAACTCAGATCTTTTAAACTTCAGAAAAATGTATGACAAGTTAGGCAATGCTTTTGAGCTAGCTAGCAGCACAGCTTACTGATCTATCAATCACTCCATGAGATTCACTATGTTAGCTTACAGACAGCATGCTAATGGAAAAAATTATTTATGTCAGTCAACAAAGGTGGATTCAGAAACTTTTGTTGATTTGCAAGCCATAACCCTGCTGAAATACAGCACCTCTGTAAAAATAAGTTTATCATATTATTTTTTAAAGGACCCTTCCTTCAGTATTTCCAATTAATAGTTCACAATCAGGGATACTTTTTTGGCCCCCCCCCCCACAAAAAACAGTAGTTTGTACACATAGTAGAATTGCCCTTCGAGCACAAGTCCAATGCAAGAGTGAATTCATTACACCTTATGAAGATTAGGCATCTTTTTTAAGTATCAATGTTTTTCACCAAGAGGTGAAGCTGTGCCTTGGTTTTGCTGATGTGTTCAATCTTCCTTCAGTTGAGTGATTTACACAGATTCATATTCCTTGCGAATGGATCTTGCCAAGCAGCAGGCAAAAACCACACCAATCAACTGGAACAAAGACAATGTTGTTGTAAGTTTACTGACAATTCTGAACTGAAAGAAGACAAGAAATGCCTAATGAAATAGGAAAGGTAGAAATTTATACCGCAATTGGACATGCACAGAAGTATACAATTTTATTTCTAATTTTCATTAACTACAGGCATCCCCCTCTTTTATTTATGTAAAATCTGTTGAGTAATATCGTAACCACACTGAGCTTCCTTTGGTTTCTGATGAAAATATTCTATTAGGACAGAATAGGATGTCCAATAAGGATGGTACTTAAAGATGCCCAATCACACTTGTCAGAAGGCACACACACTTGAAGTCAAGAGTTGACAAACATCACAAAATGTCAAGATTTTATGGAAACCACTTCTTCCTCGGCTCTACAACTCTTTGTGAGTTTTGGCTTGCTCAATTATTCCTCTTGATGGTTTCCTTTCCTGTGCCTTCTGTTTCCAATTATTTACTCCCATCTTCCTCAAATCGTCTCTCACGTCGTCATCCCATCTTAATCTTGGCCTTCCTTTCGGTCTTGTTACGTGTGGTTTCCATTTATAAATGCTTTTAACTACTCTT
>Ga0136643_10008410_pt1 | contig 15081 bp, 7 predicted proteins | sample TergutLab28metaG_FD_96883 | JGI IMG/M metagenome (GOLD analysis project Ga0136643, IMG submission 96883) | Labiotermes labralis P1 segment gut microbial communities from Petit-Saut dam, French Guiana - Lab288 P1 (version 3) (version 3) | ecosystem: Host-associated > Arthropoda: Insects >... | reverse complement strand
TCTATAAATCAAAACGCGTAAATTTGGAATAATATCTAATGTAATTACCAAACTGCTCAACTCGAAATAAAGTGAATTTAGAATACCAGTCAATATGCCTTACCTTGAATAAACAGTAGACGGTACAGCATCGTAGTAACGTTGCAACAGTCTTTGTAATAATTGTATTCAATCACTTAATTCTTCAACAGTAGACACATGACGGCCGACAATTAATTTGTTAGCGAGTGAGGGCGTTTACCGGGTTGTGCTAAGCTTTATAGAGTAGAGCTGACAGGTCATGCATTGCTAAAAGTATAATGATCTGATCAAGTCACTGCCGGTTCAGGTTGGTTGGTATTGCTGACTTCAGCGGTTGTGACTGAAGGATCTCTTCTTGGGTTCAAGTATCAAAATTTCGAAGTTTATATCTAATACAAATACATAGGTAAATCTAACATGCATTACAATAGGTATGCATCTGCTTTCCTGTTTTTTCTTATAATATATATATTTCATTCTGTAGGTTTTTTCAGGAGAATATGCATGTGTGGAATGTTTTTATTATGGAATGCGCATTCATGAAGATTCGGAGATGTCTTCCTTTAAACCTATTCTAATTGAAAATTGGTATATGTGTATTGTACACTTACGTAATCTGAATTTGTTTTTAAAAAATTATAAGAATGATTTCACTGATTTTTTGGTTTAGTTACATTTTGGGCTAACATTTATTTATAATAGAAAGTACAGAGTCTTAGAGACTGCACGGGACATTTCCGTTACAGGGGCTTATGTTAACATATATCTGAACTTTCCTCTTTCGACTAATTACATTCATTCAAAATTTAATTTAATTTTTTTTTTGCGGTGACTGAGGCACATTTGGTTGTAATTTGAGTATGCCAAATATGATTTATGTATTACTTTATTCAATTTTGTGTTGGTATGAATTAGTAGTTCTATACTTTTATGAGGAGAGCTAACTTATATTTTGATACAGAGAATTAGTTTGACAAAATTAATTTGCTGCACAATTAAGAAGCCGATGCGCTACACGTTCGCATTCTTGGCTCGTAATTGTAAGTGAATGTACAGCAAAGTATTAAATACAAGAATTTTTATTTCTTGCAATGACACCTATGAAGCCTGTGTTCGTGAATTTCTGTCTGTTTGCTTATATGATGTATCGTTTACAGCTATACTTCATGTTGTCCGTTACCCTACCTCAGACAATGTGTACATACACTGCTCCGCTTTTTGGGCGGAATTAATTCTATCCTAAGAGAGGTGAATTCTTTTGTTCAGTTGTAAATGAAAATTGTTGACGTGTCAATGTCGTCGATGGGAAATTTTATTGAAGGGAACGTGGAATAGAATTTGTCTGTGTTATGAGAATTGTTATTATCTACCTGGCTTTTGTTGGTTTCTTGGAATGGGTTCGAGTTGTCAAGTCAATTCGTTTGGTCATGCCATTGCGTTAGTTGCACTGATAACAGTAGGACGTGTAACTATTGGTCATCGATTTCTTTTATTATCTAACGTGATGACTGCAGCCTATACGTCATTAGTTGCCGTAGGTGGTTTACTGTGCTTCTGAGTTACTGAAATGTGTGTTGTTATTTTATAAATGTACCTTAAAATGTGATCACAGTATTAGCCCTATAGTTGTAATTTGAATGGTGGAGGCTCGTAACGTAATTTTTTTCGACTAGAAGGCGCGTGCCTGCGTGTTATATGCAATTGTCCAGGTTTATTTGAATTTCATGAATTCGCATTGTGTTATTTATGTTATATTCTGAGTGGCTGGTATGTCTGCGACCGTTTATGCATTTTTCATTAGAGTCGAACCTACAACTTTTGTGTAAGTATAAAAGTAAACATTTAGAATTAACTTTTGAAAAACAACGGTCAAATTTAGACTGATTCGCCGGCAGATAAGAGATGTCTATTATGACGTTTTCTGTCAGGAATTTGTAACTTTAGACCCTCTATTTTGGTCTTGTTTGTTGCTCAAGTGTGTCTAACCCAATAGATATCAGGAACCTGTCAACATTTAGTAGGAAAACGTGTTAATTTTCACCCAACATCAGGCCTAATGTTTATAATTAAATTTGAGGTGTTAGATGACAGTTGATAGTCATACCTATGGTCCCTTAATGTTACACGTATTTGAATAGTTTATCTAGTAGCCATTAAATTATTTTCAAATTTTTTAAATATATGTGCTTTTATTATTCTCCCTTTATAGTTTTATACTCTTGATTTTTTTCCCTTCCTAATCTGTTTCTATTACTTCATTTTGTGTACAATATTAACCTATTTTTCCGGTTGGTGTGTGCATCATACAGTGAGCTGGAAGTGTAATATTTTATACAGCGGAAACGAACCTATTATTCGAAAGTCCCCTCATAGGTGCCAACTTAGTTTTGGCCTATATGACTTCATTAAATTATGGCGGTAACCATGTGTGAGGCATCACTGAGGCACGGAATCCTATCACAGAGCAACCGTAAGCTGTGTGTCACAGGAGCAATTGCGTGGAAGAATATTCATTATTTTTAATTGTGATTTTTGCGACTGGTATCTGGAAACATAATTTCAGTTATGTGTAGTAAATTATGACGCTTAAAATATTTTCACTTATTCATCGCTCACACCGCGACATAAAATATAAACCTTTGATTGTCATGTCAACTGCACATTCTAACTTTTCGTTATAATATACAACTAAAATGGCGATGTTTAAAGTTGTACAGTGTCTTGTTTGTCTCCCAACCAGAGACGGTGAATACAGTGTTGCCTTTGTTTGTGTTTTATCCCTTCTGTCTTCTGTACAAAATATGTTAAAACTTGCTTTCGTTTAATGACGTTCTTCAAAACTTATTATGAACATTAGATTTTCACGTGGCTATGCAAGAGTCCCTTTCGTGTTGTTGTAATATGCAGGTTGTAAAATTGTAGTTCACAATGTGGAAAAACAAACTCTCACATAATAGGATCCAATTTGCATTGAATAGCATAGTGATATTCTGAAATTTTTCTGTCGTAAGGACTAATATATTTTAATGAGTTTCTTCTTAACTTAGAATGTCAGCTTGTGTAAATGAAAAGTTTTTGAATTATTCACTGCATGAAGTGTACTGCCAGAAAGAAATGCTGTCTCAAATTGTGCCACTTTCCCCCACATAAATATAGTCTCTGTAAACACGCACAAACTGTAAATGTAACAGAAATGTAATCACATAAAACCTTTTGTACGAACGCTAAAATATTTATTTGGAACCGAAAGTTATGCCTGCTACATTTTCAGTGCAATGCACTGCATGTACACACTCTTGAATTTCAGAACGTTAGTAGTGATGACTAAGATAGTAATGATGATAATGTTAATAATTACACTAAGAATGACCACAATAACATCAGAGGCAGCAGTAACAGAATTAGCAAATATATTTAGTAATTGATATTCTTCTACAAATCTCTATGGATGTGGCTGTTAAATCCGGTCTTTATGCACTTCTTCTTCCTGGTTGTATGTTTATTAGTCTACGCCTGACGTGAAGATACTGAACCTTTCGTCACATATATCGAAAATATATATGTTCCTCTTGGATCTCAGTTACATTATCCGCGTTAGATCTACAACTTCATAATTATCTTACGTGAAATACGTCACGGATTTCTCAATTCTGGATTTTATTTCTTGAGAACAGCATCGTGAATGCTGCTGCGTCATTACGTCTCCGGCACATGATGTTACCGGCTTTCTTACATAGCAATAATAGATACGTTTCCCTCCCTTCTTTTCCGAAGAAAGGCATTTCCCTTTCTCTACTCCTTCATTTACCTCACCTTCCTTATTCGTAATCTGAACATCGCTGTCCCATTTCTTCCTTCATTTTCAGCTCATTGTTTACACTTAGTTTCCCGCCGTATACTTTAATTCGCGGCCATTATCAAGGGTACAAATCGTTCATTTCACGTTTGTTCCGCCATATTTGAATTTTTTTCGTTACTTTTATCAATTTGGCACTTTATCGTTGTGTTTCCTTCCCGCGCAGTTTTTTCCTTGTATCCAATTTCGATTTTTTATTTCCTCTTTTAAATTTCCACCCAAACTTCTTCATCTAACCCTCCCCCCCCATTTGCCGTTGGTAAAATTAGTGGGAACAAATGAATATTTAACACAGAACATAAAGGGCAGAATTTTATGTAGTTAAAGGATATTACTCGTGAGAAATTTATCGGTTTATTTGTGAGTGAATTAATTACATTATTAATTTCCGAATAAATGTTGCTGTAGTGACAGGTTACATTCGAAAGTAAATTTTGACGCCGATATATGAATGAGCTTCTACCCTGTTATGTAGGGGGAAATCTGGAGCTGAATAATCAGCGTGGCACAATGAGGACAGATTTATATATTTTCCTAAGTCAGTCAATTATTTTTTTCTACGTCAACTATTGTTTCTCTAATAGTGAGAGTTCTTACGTTCAGCAAGGTCGCGTTGCACACCGGCACAAATTTCCCAGCTGTCAGTCTGAAATCCTTGTTGGCTGCCGCGATGATGAAAGACACAGAGCGCTGAAATTGGACTGGAGCTCCAATCCAATCTATTCCCCAGGCAGCATCTTTTACACTTTCAGCCTGTTATAATTAGGAAAACGTTCGATATTATTATCGTGTTTAAAGCTGATATTATCGTATGTATAAAAGAAAATTTGTTATTTAAATAATATATCTAAGTTAATATTTAGGATTCATGGGTGCTGCGTAGTGTAGAGATTTCACGTTTCACAAAGTAGTGCAGTACAACATAAGAACTGGGGCGTACTCATACCACAACTATGCGTAGTTTTTCCTCTTGAGAAGGGAATGGCCTCTGTGATAATCAAGAACTAATCCGTGAGGAACATTTTGCTTAAAACAATTAGACTTACACATGTAAAAATGGCTATAGAAATATTTTTCCCGATATAGAACTTTAAATTATCAGGAATCTAGAGGGGAATGTGCAGATCTTAATGCATCCGTAGGAACAGCTGTTTCAGTTGTATGTGTCCGAGCGGCGGCGGGTTGTTTCAACAGTAAACATTTACTTCATTATACCGGGTAGACAAAAATTATTTATGGAGATTGTAGTAGAACATAAATTAATCACCACAAAGTGCCTTCCAAAAGGGATCCTGGATGATACATTCGATCGTTTAATAGGTAAATTAATTTTGTGACAAAAAAATTTATTAAATATTAGGTTACACCAGATCGTTTGTATTGTATTAAAATAAAATTAGTGAATCTTTAGAATACAGCTGTAATATAAACCAAGTTCCCAGTTTGAAGTGTCCGACATGAAGGTATTGAAAATTACAAGTGTTGTTTTATATGTTTTGTAAACAGCTGAAATACTGTTTAAGTGTTCCTGCAGGTGCGTCAAGCGAAGGACAGTGGTTGCTTATAAGTTATAATAAATGGCATTATGATAGTAATTAAATTGAAATAAAGCTTTCAGATGTTAATATTTTACCCCCAACACGATACTCAACAAATTCTGTTAAGTCAGTATTTAGCACAACGACTCAGCCTCTCTCACATATTGTAAGTGAGGCACTTCTTCCATGTGATTTCGCCGTGCTGACCCCATCACATATGTAAATTGAGGAAGTTTCAGGAACTAGATTATAATTAATACACGAAGTATTGAGCCACGTTTGGTACACACAGATAACATGTAAGTAGTTCAGAAACGTTTGTCCCGAATGCAGGAAAATGTTGGTGTGAATGTGTAATTTTGTAAAACAGAAGATGGGATGTCTGCATTAACATTCCCGAGAGATCTGGCCCCTGTTCCCTAGGACAGGTGCTCCTCTGCCAGCCCTAAACATATTAATGGCAACAATGTGTTCTGCAGTACCGTTACTAGTAGAGTTAAGAGTAGTATGGGGTCTAGCATTGCTTGGGTTTCAGCAGGTTTGTCGTGACGTTCCGAGGTTTATATCTGCTCAGGAAAAAGCCACTCACAAGCAATTAAACAGCAGTTTGGCAAAACGTCACTGTTATTTACAAGAGAAAACTCGTCTTGCGTAACACACATTTGAAATGTGAGGGTATTTAAATTTTGTTTTAACATGTTGCAAGTAAATTATAACAGTTTTAAATGCCCACGAATACAGTTTTCAGTAACTGGGGTGGAAAATGAGGAGAAATGCAAAAAACGAAATTGATTTTAATTTAAATTTCTTGGATATTGCGTGGAGATTCGAAGAGCCCTTTTTTGCGAACGAGTGAAACTGGCCTGCTTTTATGTTTTCCTATATTGGGAAAATTTACCAAGTTTTTCTTCTACTTCTTTCTTCTTCTTCTTTTTCTTCTCTTCTTCTTCTTCTTCCCCTTCTTCTTCGTAACTACGACACTGAAACCTTCGTCACATATACCAGCCAGATGAACCTAATTGTTAACAGTAGTCACATGCACTGCTCCAGGGGTGCATACCTTGGTTACTCAAAAGGTGGAATACAAGATGTGGGGCGGGTACAAATCGCAGATCTCCAGGATTTGATCTCGTCTTGAGGAGCAGCAAGTGCCGAGGCTTCGCGGCAGATCGCACGTGCTGTAGTGTACGCCAATAGGTACACTTAGCAACAGCAACGTGATCCAATTTGGTGTTTGAATTTTCTTTATGCTTTCATTGTATTCTATTAAAATTTGTCCGTTTTTGCGCAATGTCAATGAAATTTCCTATGTATTGTGTTCCCACCTTCGTCTTACTTACCAGATTTTTTCACATATTATACTCAGAATACTGATATCATTAGAGTGAAAGTATGTATGTTCTTCAGTATAATATGAGACACCAAATTTCACACGCATACGAAACAAATTAAATATTATAAGTTTTTTGGACCGACGCAAAGGAATTAGAAAATAACTGATTGAAAGACACAAAGAATATTATTTGTTCAATATATGCGTGAAATCCTTATTTTTATCCTGGGAATGTTCGCAGCATTCGGTTCGAGATTTCAGTTCTCGCCAAACTCCTCATTTAGGAATTTTTTTTTCATGTCTTCCCGCCGATGCTTGTTAATAGTCGAGTTCCTAGATTTGCGAAAAGCTACTATTAGCTTTTTAATGTCTGTCCGTCCGATTATGTACGTCTCTGCGTCCTCACGCACAACCGAGCTCCCACTGAAAGGATTTCCATGAAATTAGATATTTGAGATTTTTTAAAAAATCTAAATTTTTAAAATATATGACAAATTTAGCAGAAAGTTGACATGAAGATTTATGTACATTAATGATATCTGACTGAGTTCTTCTCAGGTTGTGAAGTGTTGTAGAGAAAAACAGAACAACTTATTTCATTGAAAAATTTTTTAACGATAATTGTGTCGTATATGAAATAACCGTCAATGATTTTACGAACACTTGTCAATATTTCGTTACACCAACTTTGCATGTGTCAAACACATACGACTACCGTACGTTCGAGTAACTCAGTCCGTTGGTGCTTTCTGCAATATAAGGATACCTGTGCGATGGTGGACAATAGATAGATAGATAGATATGTTGCGTAGTTCACAATTCTATGTTGTGTGCTGATGAGTAGTTTAAGTGTTGTAGATATGCTAACAATCTTCGCAGTATTCAGTGCGTATTTCAGGAATATCGTTGTGAACATGTGACTGACTTTTATGTAACAGTTTAGAATTATGTGAATTGACTTTATCTATTTTGAATGATATTCTTATGTAGCATATTTTCGGGAAATGAAATGTGAAATTATGGATGTGTAACAATAAATTTTATGCGTTTTATTAGTGTAATTCCAAGAAACACAGGTCTCTTTCGAGTATAATCTATTAATAATAGACCCTATGGTAGACAGTCATTATACTCTCTCTGAAAAAGCCAAATTATTCTCACCTGCTGTGACAGCCCCTCTCCAAACTGGCAATAGACGAATATGATCAACATCAAAAAAGCATACACGACTGCAGCCTGTGCTACATCGGGGTGATCTCCCCAGCTCTGCCAAATGAAACACATTATGGTTAGTGGTTACAGCGTGACTTCTTGAGCTTACGGAGATAATCGAAGAAATTTAGTTGCTAAAAATTCCGTTGTAGGATTCTTGTAGCTTATAAAGTCAAATGCTTCATACATCTTTTTTTAAAGTAATCACAATGCGTGTTGTTGTTGTAGCATGTATAAAAATTATTTTAACCTACAAAAATGAAACCGTCTGTCTTTTAATTGGGTTTAGAAATGTCTTTGAAGTGTTTGAGAGTAGCTTGGCAACTTTTGTCTTATGCTTTGTTCCTTGCAAGTGTGACTTAAAAAAATAAGAAAACTTCTAATATTAGCGAAGGGAAGCAATGCCAAACTCAGAATAGTATATAAAGAGCTGTAATAAATAATGTCTTTGAATTACGCACTGATTAATGTATAAAATTTACGTTTGACGTCTTTTAATTTTATGTTTAAAAATGCAACTTTATTTGTGTTAACGTAGAGAAATTAGAGAGAAAGAATTTACTTCGTAAAATAAAAGAACATTATGTGAAAATAAAGACTGTTTTATGACACTACAAATCAGGATAGAAATGTGAAGTTGTTTATATATATATATATATATATATATATATATTGTAAGCAGTATATTCCGAAGAACTAAATTAATGCTGTACATGCCTGCCACGTTACATTCTTAATTAAAGAATGGGAAAACGTGTTTCATGTCGCATTCACAGATGGTTGTAATGGATGAGTGACTTAGATGACAATAAATCAATTAAGAATTACATATTCTAGTCGACTGGTTTTGCACCGACAGGAAAACACATCTTGACTTGTAGGTAGGTCTTTTGAATGTATTTCTTTAAGACACTAATGAATAATTTTACGACGAAGTTAAATTCGAAAATGTACCTGCAACAGATAAACAGGTCTTTGTGAGCCAGACTGTCTAGTATCGAACAAACCAGGACGTGTTTATGCGAGTAGTTATACTGTGGCATGAATAATGAAGTGCATACTGTACCGTGACTGCAGAGAAGGCGTCAAAACACAATGTCGAAAGGGTGAGCAGGAATAGTCCACAGAGTGGAATGTTTATTGTATCTTCCAGTATTGCCATATATCTGAAATATTGGAATATTATTGAGCCAAACGGACATTTTTTTCATTCGAATAAGTAATGATACGTATTTGTAGGTTAAGTGATCTTTTTTGCTTTACCGCATTATCTGCTGGTGATGACGTATACAGTTGTTCAGTTTTTCCTGCATTTGGCGTAATTGTTCACAATTAGTGTTATTCTGTCCTGCTGCTCCTCGTTCATCAATCTCACCTCCGCAATCCTGCAGTGATGTGACGTGTGTCTGTCTGATGTGTAATAGAGCCGCCCTGAGCTTCTCCAACTGACCGCCGGCGACACACACTAGCGTAGCGTACAGGCTTAGAAAACCGAAATATAAGCATACCTCGAAGATTGCTGCCACGACCTGTGGGAATGCCTGCATTTAGAAAGTCTGGCAAAGGAACATATTCAGCTAATTGAAGAACAAAAGGGTCATTTTGTTTTCACTCTTTACCAGTTTTGATGTGAACATTCATTATCGGCGAACTTGCATACCATCAAACGCTATTTATGTTGGTAGGTTTTGACAGGAATGTTTACAGAGGTTGTATGAGGTTTAGGGACGTAGTTGTAATTGGAACCTACCTTCAAATATGTTTAGTGAATGAGAATCATTTACTACTATAATTATTGCAGTATAACTTTATATAACTAAATATTATGTTATGATGTATCCAGCAAGTATTGAGATACCGATATTTGTGAAAGAACATCTTCTCAAAAATTAAAAATAGGAGAAAAATTTGTAATTTAGAAACCATTTTTGTGATAATAAATACCGCTTTTCGCAATGGGAATTCTCATTTTGTTCGATGGACTATAAGTCATGTTTTCTAGTAGTAATGTCAAGGGAGCTGCGGGAAGAAGACTGTATTATACAACACAAAAAAAGTTGTAAACAAAGAGATAACGTTTAAATGGTTATTCAAGTGAAGATGTTTTGTTATTAAGCGGAAAGTTTGTGGTAAAATTGGCACGCGGATATATATGCAACGCATGCTCTACTTCAAACGTCTGACAATCGTTGGAATTTGTTAGTCACCCACTGTTTTATTAATCACTTGAAGGAAGTGTTCTTCTGTTGTGATTTAAAATTACATTTTCAGATAAAATCACCTCAGTTGACATTAATTCGTGTATTCATAGATCATTCTAATAGCAGATAAAATAGCATTCCCTGAAACTGCCTGTGAGATATTTGTGACTTTGGAGGGTCAGTTAAGCAAGGTAAAATTTCTTTTGTTAATGTTTGAGCCATATTATGTTTGTATAATACATTAATAAAAATACGTCATATGTTCCTGAAACGTTGTACAGTTGATACATGTTAGGAATGGAGAAGTGCCACGCCATGAATATACGTGTTTATATGATTGTGTAGTGAGACATGTTTATTTTCCCGCGCGCTTTTATTTTGCTTCAATTAACAAACTTCAGTTTTCTTATTGAATCATCCTGCGAGCTCATGCCATTGAATTACGTGCGAAGTGAAGGAAGATTGTATTAGCGCTGTAGAGTCGAATTGATTTTATTTTATCCATATCGATGTTTTGATTAGGTGGTAAAAGTTATCGATTTGGCCCGGGAAAATCTGGTGCCCCTGGGTATATCTTCTAGGTTTACATGCACAGTTTCTTGAAATATCTAGGAATTTTAGAAGCAAACATTTACCCTTCAAGTTCAGAAAGTTTTCATTTCTTAAAAAATAAGGGTGACGTCAATTTGCTGCTACGGATTCACACTCCTGCTGCGTTGTACATTTTGCGCCGGGAATTTTTTGTTTAATTATAAACACTATGTTACTCGATGAGGCGATATTTTCACATGGAAAATTTAAAAACCATAGACCTCTGATTTTTATTGGTGAAGGGCGGAACATTGATATTTCCGTAGCAGATATTGTGGGTGATTTTGGAATCAGGTGTATTTGTCCCTTAGATCGATATGTGTCCCTTAGATCGATATCTGTAACGCATTATTTCGTATCCTTTTATGATACTCGTGAGAGTGGACAGAAACAAATCCTTTTGCTTCAGAGTCAACATATAATAAATGTGCTATTTTTCAGGATATTTCATTCAATTCAACAGTATCACCACTCACTGATTTTTGGAACTATATTTTATTTCGACTAAATTGCTCAAGTAATTCAATCCGGAGCGTAGGGCCCCCCCCCCCGAAGTAATTTTCAAGAAACAACATTTCACCATTAAATCAGCCTGTGATTTTGTTGAAAACTTACGATGACTGAATTGCTGCAATTCAAATGGAGAAGAGGCAATACTCTCCTTTAAGGCTTGCACGAACGTGATGACGCTAGTACTTGACCTAAAGAATCCTGGCAACGACTCCAAGTCGATTGGCACTCGATGCTTAATTTTGGAATAATTATCACTGATAATGGGGGAATTATAATTGACTTTGGTATTTCATTTGTTAACGTTGGCTCCATGAAAAAAGTTCCCTTTATGAAGACAAATGCTCTTATTGTGGAATGCAGGCTGTACGAAATTATGAATTAAAAATAAAAGAAATAACATGTGCAGTTCAAGGGGGGTTTTCAACGGTGAAGTTGTGATCTGTTTTGGTCTTCAACTGAGATTTATTTTTATTTACGGAATGTATTTTAACCCAATTAATTCTGGTTAATTCGGAACGAATTTCTATATTTTGCTTCTGTGAGTTTGTAGAATTCAAATTTTTTAAATCCAAAATATGCACTAGAATCGCCCTTGATATTATCGTGCACATTTCTCAATTGTTCTCGTCTTGAATATGGAAAAGGTCAATTTATATTTACGTGGTACAGGAGACGTTGCAAAACACTTAGAAAAGAGCTGAATTTCCTTCTTTCGTAAACATGTTAAGGAAGGACCATTGCGTTTGCAGTACTTGGCGATGTAAAATTCTTAAGCCATTTGTGTACTTTGTTGTGTCATTTAGCCATTTTCGGCGAGGCCAGGAAATTGTGTAGCATATTTCAATACTTGGATATATGGAGAGGTTTGTTTCCTTTTACCCCGATATCGCAACCGAGTGTTCCGTCATCAGTCGTTCAGTCATAATTATTTATTACATTTTGTCTTACAGTTAACAAAAGACCAAAATCTTATAAATTTATCAGTATTACGCAGTGCCTTGGTGCGAACAATTCGCAAAATGATTATTTGCCGAACAACAGAAAATTGTAGACTGGCGGTAGAAAATGGAAATAGTTTACTGCCTTCCGAAATATTTATCTGTAAAGCGTGTCGTTAGTTATGCTATTTTTAAATAGTTTCAACCGACAGCATTATTTTTCACCAGACGAAGTGACTCATCTAGCATATTTATCTACGACTCTCAGTGGTCGGTTTTGAAATTGTCTTCATTTCCGCTACTTTTTAGGAAGATGATTGAGCCAGAATCTAAAGGACATGCCAGTACCTTCTAGACACATCCAGTTGGTAGTTTAACCTATTACAAACCCGAGATTAGAACAATCCTGCAGCTGCCGCTGCTTGGCGGGTACTTGGAGATAATGTAGTACTCAACACCTTCTGGCAATATCTGCAGAACTAGAGGATCGCCATATGCATCTCGAAGATTCTGCTGCAAACTTATTCCAAAGCTCCAGAAAGAACACAAAAGTGTGTGTTTGTGGACAGAGCCCGTTATATTGTTGTGACTTTCGTGAATCATGTCGGACGAAAGGCAGCACAGATTTTGTGCTGGCTTAGCATTGTCCTTAATGAGGAATAGGGCCTGTCTGTCATAAAAGATCTTACGCTTTATAAACAGATGACAATTTGCTGTTACGGAGAGTCCGAATTTCTCGTAAGTTATGCCAAATGAAGGTTCAGCGAAGTCGCGTGATTCTTCAAAGATAGCGATTAGAGTCACCTGGCTGGGAGTTACGAGCAGTTGACTGAATGGAGTGTGCGTAGCAATAGTCGGCTGCCTTCGCTATGATTACCACAATTTTGGCAGTTGTAAGGCGAGTGGCAAGGTCTAATTAAAACACGGAACTCTGCCTGCGTTCTATCCGATTTTTGATTCCCTAAGATTGCATAGGTCCTCTGTCAACGTCAGTGAGCCACCGTAATTTCAAACCCCAGTTATATATTCAATGAAGTTTCTTCTATGCTAGCGTACTTATTGCAATTTGCAACATAAGTTCTTAGTATTATGACTATAAAAAAGTCTGCACATAATACTGTAAATCCGTTAACGCAGGCAGAATGCTTCACTCTGTTCACAAAATTCACACGTCATAGCCTAACATTTCGTTTAGGACGCACGAATGTCTAAGAATACGAAGAGACGTCAACTTGTGCTAGTCGCAACTCTGCGTCCTCAATTAGAGTCTGTTTAGTTAATTTTGGTTTATGGGTCGCTTATTCTTGTTCCACTACTTTGTATATTTCGAAACATGTAACTCTAAAATGTTTGTATTAACACAATATCAGAACTAGATGACGTTATGGCGTATTACTGGACAATTTATCGGAAATGCTACTGCAACTCCAAATACTAATCTTATGTTACAGCTTCTAAGAATACTTGACGTACGTTGTGTCCTTTTCCTAATGAGAAATGAGAGGAAGATGACTGATTTTTTATATATTTGATTGTTTCTTTGCCCGAAGTAAAAAAAAATCGTGAGTTATAGTCATGAACTTTAACATTTTGTGTATTAAGTTTCGAATCAACAATGCCAGTTTGCACAACCTCTTTACACTTTCATCGTCATAATCTACAAAAGTCATATTTTCATTCATTACGTTCTTAATTGCGTTAATAATTGGAGACACGTTAGCTGGTTTTGTCAATATGAGAAGGGTGTGTTATGTTTTCTGATAAATCCAAATTTTAATGTTCATATACATGAAAGAATATTGGATATCCTAATTTTTCTGTCTTGAAGTGAAAATAGGTTTTGAGAATTGTCATACTGAAGAACATAAAATTGCAATGATGATGATGATGATAGTTATTATTATTATTATTATTATTATTATTATTATTGTTTAATAACAAAGCGGGCATTGTTTGTTAGAATTCGTTTGTGCAAGGAGTGCAGCAAGACAATGTGACCGGTAGAACTCTGTATGAGTTTTTCCACATCAGCCGTAGTTTTAAGGATATGTCACAGCAGGACGTAACTTGAGTGCTTCATAACTTTAAGTTTCAATTCTGCACTATAACTGCCGAAGGAAGTGAAAGACAAAATTGCCTGATCCCTAAAATAAGTGGTAAGAATTTAAGTGTTCATAATTTACCAGAAGTTTCGAAGTTTGTTTGCCACACCACTAATTCTACAGCCCAAGTAGCTGCAATGTTTCTGAAACGGACCAATGACATTTCGACAGCTCAATCCCAGTAGATACTAAAGTCGTTATAATAATATAAAGTAATCCAACACAATACGTCACATTCACACGTGAATTATTTAGAGTTCTTCTTACGAGAACCTGAAATGTAGTTCATTAATATCAATTACGGTATTTGAAATGTTCTAGCGGTGAGATACATTAGAGATAATTTCAAGTGGTTCATAAACAATGTTGTCTGTATCCATGGAATTTAGCTGTTGTCCACTGGCAGATATATTTTTTGAAAAAGAATGTCAATGATGAAAAGAATTTTAAACCCCAAATTTAATAAACGGAGACGAGAAGCTTTGCTTTTAGGTTTTTGTGACCGTGAAGAGATAGAGAAAAAAACCAACAAGATGCAACAATCAGATGTTTATTATCAACTTCTTTCTGAACATGTTTCGGGCATCAGTCAAAACACCTCCTTATTAACCCCGTTTGAACAGTTCTTCATACAAGCATTTCACAAATCTGGAAGTTTCGTTTCTGAACAAAACCCCGGCGAACCCAACCCACTACTCCAGCTGGCCATCAAGCCCCCCCCCACCCCCCCCCCCCCCCCCCCCCCCCCCCCCCCCCCCCCCCCCACCCCCCCCCCC
>Ga0136643_10008405_pt1 | contig 15088 bp, 5 predicted proteins | sample TergutLab28metaG_FD_96883 | JGI IMG/M metagenome (GOLD analysis project Ga0136643, IMG submission 96883) | Labiotermes labralis P1 segment gut microbial communities from Petit-Saut dam, French Guiana - Lab288 P1 (version 3) (version 3) | ecosystem: Host-associated > Arthropoda: Insects >... | reverse complement strand
CTGTACCCACTACATTTTTGCCTGCTTCCTTTGATCCAAAAAACCTAAACATTCTTCATCAAACCAGGGTTTATGCTGCTTCCATTCGTGCATACCTAGACTCTCTTTTGCTGAGGTTTGGACTCATCCTCATTCAAGTTCTCCAAAGCTGCAAACCTATTTGTAATGTCAATCTGATACTGTTTCCTAACGTCCAGCTCATTTAGCTTACTCAGGTTAAATCTGTGCCTGTCTAAGCTCTGTGCCGCCTGTTTGCCCACTGCTAATCTTTCCCTATGATGTCCAAATTAAATACAGCATGTTTTGTAATTCGAACAATACAAGCTATAATGTCTCCAGAAACTTTAAGAATGGTCTATTTTGCATACATAAATTCAATTACGGGATAATTTTGGGGGGAAATCAACCACATAGTGATAAGATTTTCAAAATTCAAAAACAGGTGATTAGAATTATCACAAATTCAAGAATGAGAGATTCATGTAGGGAACTGTTCAAACAATTAGAAATGCTACCCCTATATTCTCAATATATCTTATCAATATCAATATTTGTGATAAAAAACAAACATTTATTTTATACAAACAATCAGATCCACAGTATTCACACAAGATTTAAAACCAACTTACATCCACCCACAGCTAATCTAACAAAGTTCCAAAAGGGAGTGTACTACTCAGCAAATAAAATTTTTAACAACCTTCCTCACATTACAAAGACTTAGCTAATGAGATAGTACTTCTTACGGAATGCTTTAAAGAGGTTTTTACTTATAAATTCATTTTATAATAGTCAAGAATATTTTAATTATCAGAGATATTCCATTGAAAACTGAATTGACAATTGGTTTTAGGTGTTTTATTATTGTACTTTTATTTATAGCTAAGATTCTTCCAAAACTATGTATATTATGTTAGACAGTATGTATGTGACAATGTCTATATCCACAGGATTGTATCCTAATTTTGTTTTATATAACAAAAATAAATTACATTACGGCATAATCAATACCCAATTTGAAACCTTCAATTCCAGACCTTTCAGCTCCTTTCAGACATTTCCAATGGCACATTCTCAGCAAAACTGAAAAGCAATGTGAATAATATGCCCCCTTATTTTCACACAGTATGAACTTAAAATGCATCACACACATCTACTTATACACACCTTACTACAGACCTCAAGCAACATTATGCCACTGAAGACCACTGCATAATAATAATTTTCAAGTAAAACAACACAGCAGATGCACAAACTAATTAAGTAGAAACAACATAACACCACTTTCAAAATGCAATCTCCAAGGTAACTGAAGCTGTACTTGATTCCATTAATGTGTTCATTAAAGCTACTTGGAACAGCTGGGAGCAGTACACACGAAAGGAACAATGAATGCAGGATTTTGTGCACTCTGGTATGGAATGCATCTTTTTGGTGAAAAAGTCTCTATTAACACAAGATAATTACAAAAACATTCTTAAAGGACATTAAAATAAACTCAGAAACATAACAATACAAACATTTTTATGACACACTGTGCAATGTCTTTTCAGACAGTTCTTAGCAATTTCTGCCAGGGGAACGAGGTTTTTTTGTCTCCAAAATGTCCAGGCTGGCTATGGTAGTGACCAAGTCTTCTACTAAATGAGTAGTGGGGGCTTTTTCACTATGAGTAAAGCAGCCAAGGCCTAAGCTGACCACCCCACTCCATCTAGTGCCCCTGAAAGCCTTCCTGGCATGGAAAGGGACACCTTAACTGTAGATTTTATGATGTAAAAAAAGAAAACATTAAGCAGAGGTTATGTCTGTCCACCTACTCCATAACCTTGTACCACAGCCTCAACTGCTGGATAAAATTTTCTCAAAATTTAATATTTTAGATTTCTACCACAGGATTTTCTGCTCAATCCATAATGGTTTCACATATTTTGATGGAATTGAATGCATTACACTTACACTGAAAGTTGTCAGCCAATTCTGATTTTTACCCACATTAACTTCTTTAACAATGCCTAGCTTGTAGAAGGCTAAAAACGGATGATTCCACATATTCCACAAACCACTTCACAGCTGTTGTTGCAATTCCACATGAAAGGCTTCCATAAAATGTGACTACGCTGTTTGATTTTCAGCCATACAGATCCACAATGAAGGCCAGATGCCACAAAACCAGGCACCCAATGAAACATTTCACAGATTTGGTTGAAATTTGTTGTGGGAGGTTTCAACTAAAAGTAGTTCAACAATTCCGGTTATGAGCTATAGTGATTCACAATAAAGTTTGGTTTATATAGACATAAATGAACTTATTCATGTAACTGACACAACTTCCACAGATATTGCTGAAGGCAATATAGCAGACTATTTCACCATTCCTATCTGAACTAAATTTAAACTTCAAAGAATGCCACTGATATTTTTATGCACTAATTATGGAGTACCCCTTTATCCTGATTTAATGTCACACTCAAACATGTAGGCAATAAAATAAACAAAGCACATTTAAGCTGCAATCTCATAGCGCCTCTTTGGAACACTTCCTGATATTATAACAAAATCACATAAAATTAGGATTTAAAGGTATCTCTACCTATCCACCACAACCCCACATGAGTCATCATAACTGCTGTGAGGTCATCTTCTGCATCTTGTTACTTATGACTCTCATAAAAAAGTGACACACAGTAAAGTAATTCCCCAGAATGCCTTCTTATTTTAAACAGGAACTGCTTTTTAGTAAGGGATTTTATTTTCCTCTTATTACAAAGAAAACTTCCCTGAAAGCCTCATTGCCACTCAAATCCATGAAAATAAAATCAAGCTGCTGAATTTCCTATACTAAAGTCACTTTGATTACCACTAATTCATCATAAATCACATGTCTTGTTCATAAGGTTGAAGAGATACCCAAAGACATAGGGAATGTGAGATGGAGAGAGAGAAAGACAGTGTGCACGCACGCATGCGTGTGTATGTGTTAAAATTATGAATAAAGACTCTCTATTCTGAATTTTTATGACAATAAAAGTAATGTGTGGTAAAATTTTACAGCCAAGAAGAAACCACATTCAAGGCCAGACATGCATCCTTAATACTTACAATTGTATTTATATACACATAAGTATGACATCAAATGTGCACAAATCTCTGGCTCCACATCACCTGAGCAACTAACATTTGTACAGTGGCACCTATTATTTGTGGGACCTAAGTATAAAATATGCTCATGTCACACTTCTAGTACTAGAATTTTTGGGTGACCCCTAGAATTTTGGAAAATCTGTGCACCCCTGTACAACATGACAGAAGATTCTGACTGACGACATGAAAATTGTAATAATATACTTGACAGAATGATGATGGATTTCATTATCAAATTTTTACAGTTCAAGTTACGTGAAAGGCAAGTCACTCTTGTGATTCAAATGTACAGGTTTGCTGCTGAGAAGCAAAGTGTGAAACTGGTACGTACTGGAGGAAGAAAGCACCACTCAACAAAGGGACTCCATAATGACTAGCCTACACTGCCATCAAAAATAATTTCAGATTTAAAATTACTGTTGGAAACAAACAGATACTAATATTTTATACTTTAAAGATCAGTGAAGAAACTATGCAAGTGAAGAATGAATTAAAACATTGAAATCAACATCTCTCTGCCTAGTAACTATTTTAATACCAGAATGTATGACACATACTGGACTAGCAATAAATCTGTAGCCCAATTCCAGCATTTTCAGATTTCAGCAGTGTAATAATACTATCTCATGTTCTTCATCAATGCTTCAAATATGCTAACACCAGCCTCCCATTCATTTCCACCCTTCCACTAAATCCTGGTCACATATCCTAAGGCCCATGCAATGTCATAATCCAGCAAACCTGACTTATCAGCTAAGACATCCTTCCCTACTCAGAGCACTGCAGTCCAAAGCAAAATGGGTATTTCTATAATAAGGTGGAAAGGAGAATTCATATGTCTAAAAAGGTTATGTTAACAAAAGAGTTTCAATGTGATTTCCATATAATGGAATCTGTTCAAATCTATCCCATCCCATTTATTTATTTCAAATATCATTATGTTATTTGCTGATTACTTGTGGGAAACTAGATGATATAAAAAGGTCTTTGGAAAAACAAGCAACATCATTGCCCACACAATTTCTTCCTTTTCCAGGGTAAAGATGTAGGTTAATTATTATGAGAAATATGACCAACAATGCTTATAGAGATATGTAGATTTACTGTATTATAAACAGCGCAGTCTCCTACATGTTTCAGCCACCTATTGTGGCCATCTTCAGGTCGGTGTTCTTTGAAGGATATATTCCATAGAATGTCAATATCATTTAATTTACAAATATAAAATATTAAGTTTTAAATAAATGTTTAAAATCTATGTTGAAATATCAAATATTGATAATACTGTTTGTGCTGAGTTGCATGTTGACATGCTGTGTATATGGTGACACCATCCAAGCAGAAGTGGGTGCTGTATGTTGTGTCTGCTTGTGATGCTGTACAGCTGTACTTAACATTTCATATTTGTAAATTAAATTATTTTGACATTCTATGTAATATATCCTTCAAAGAACACCTACCTGAAGATGGCCTCACTATGTGGCCAAAACATGTAGTAAACTGCACTGTTTATAATACAATAAATTTACATATCTGTACTTGCAGCTGTTGGTCCTTATGTCTCACAATGAATCATCAGTGCATGGTCATGAATCATTTAAAAAAAATATATAGGTAAAGTTTATATACAAAGAAATAAGATTCATAATCATGCCATGGCTCAGGTGGTTAGTTATCAACCTCTCCCCATGGAGGCCCTGGTTCAATCCCAGGCCAATCCATGTGGGATTAATGCTACACAAGTGGCACAGGGGTAGGTTTTTCTCAGGGGAGTGCAGTGTCCCCTGTCAGTATCATTCCACCAATGCTCCATATTTACACAGAATCTTAGCAACTGACAGTGTCATTAAATAACACATTTAAGAAAAAAGAAGTTTTGGCACTTTTAAGAACTGAATGTTTTTTCATTCACCTCAAAATGAGAGGCAGTACCTAAGTTTGGTCACATGTTAAAAAAAGTGCCCCCCCCCACCCCCACACACACTCATGCACACCAAATTAACTAGTTCATCACCAAACATACAAATAAGCACATGCAGGATGTGATTTTGCATCATGGTGACACAATAAGTTGCAAAATGAACCTGAACCCATAAACAATCCACTTTCCTCATGAACAAGAGACGTCATGGCAAAATTATAACCTAAAAACTTAACTAAAATTAATTCACACTACCATATTGTGACTTGCCCACTCTGCTCCCCCACAGCTCTTCAGCTTCATCACATTCACTTTAGAGCAAAGTAAGAACCCTAGACTGTCCATAACCTAAAAGAAAATGAAGTATGTCTCTAACCTTGCTGTATTCTGTGTGATGGTGGCCCCTGCTGTATCGAGAAGCGATTCAGACCCCCCAGACACACAGTTAGGTTGCTCGGCCATAGACGCTCTGCATGGAGTCAATCATGCCACAATCAAACTATTCCTGTCAACAAAAAGACAAAAGTTGTAGTCCACATAATGAACAATTACCAGTCATGTGCCATGACTCTACAAGGTTCATCACTATCTTGTACTTACAGCACCTTCAAGATAAAAATAATTCTGCAGCAAGTATTATATAACAAAACCTTAAAAATTCGATTCAGGCCACCTAAATATTTTCGTATCAAAACACATATCTAAGTGCCTCTAGGCTACATCTGAAACCTCTATTCTCATAACCAAGACACACCAAGTAAATGTTGCAAAAAACTATTACGTGCAGGACGCATTCAACTGCTTCCAAGGTCACAGGAGCCTCCTGTTTAGTCCCTAACACTTTTATCACGATAAATAACGAAATGACTAAATGATATGTAATCTACTTCTGTCCGCACTATTCCGTCGTGCCAGCCAGTCGACATTCAATCGATTACAAGTCAAAGACACTTCGGCGCTATATTCCCAATCGTCAATCTTACATATGCATTACAGCTTTTTCGCATCACATTAGCCCTCAAATATAGTTAATAAATTGCGTACACAGTACAGCCTCAAAGGGCCATTGTTGCAAAAAAAGTATAAGGACAAAAGGACTGAAGAGCCACCATTATCATGAACTTGCTCTTCGTTCTCCAAGGCCTTAAATAACAGCTACAAACTGCCTGAAAACAAACACTCTGACGGCTAGGCAATAAAGCCTACCTCCTTGCGTGGTCCAAAATAAGAAAGGAGATTTTTCCACATGAAAGTTGACAAATGCAAGGCCAAACTGCAACATCAGTTCGCTTATCATTGCCCAACTTCCAGCCACACGCTTCAAAATCACACTGATTGTGAGACGGTCCCAGCAATGGAGCCGTGCTCCTTCAAATATAGTTCCATTATTAGTTTTTATTACGAAACCGTGTGAAAGTTACAAAACTTGAAACGTAACAAATATTATCCATCAATTTTATTTTATATTTTACCAAACGGATGAGTCCACTAACGTCCTGAAAGGTTTAAAACTGCACTATTTCACAGCTGTTCACTCGCTATCAATACGCAACAAACAACATGCTTCACAACTACTGACTAGCAAAATATCGATATGCGGTCGATGCCAATATAGCTTAAATTTTCAAGAAACGAGACTATAGAGACTAATGGAAATACACCGAGACTATAGAGACTAATGGAAATACACCCCCAGTGGCAACATGGCCCAATTTAATTCGTCATCGTCAGTCATACCCACATTGTGTTCGACAATTATTTATTTTTTACAAGCCAGAACAAACTAAAAATCGACTGTTATTACGGATTTTAATTGTCACTTATCGATACCTCTTTATTTGTGAGGGTAGCGGGAAACCAAACCCCCTTTGCATATTCTCAGCTGTAGAATTGTTATGTACTGTTTGACAGAGTTAAACTATTAATGAATTTTAATACAAATGACTATTTTCTAACTATTAATTTCAATTACAAAATTCTGTAAACTCACCACTTACCTCAGTCTTTTGTGTTTCTTAATTAGCATACACGAATTTTCTATCTGTAGTATTCTGGCACAGGATGTTTCATTTCTAGGCATTTTGTAAATTTTGGCTGGAAATACCCCATTAGAAACGCCAGAATTATAATAAAATAGTCTACACAATCTTACATAACTCCGTACACCAACTGAACTGCACGTGAAACTGACATCCATGTCATCAATGTATGCAATCCACATTAAATAAATATACAAGAAAATAAAATACGTCAATATGGAACTACAAATTCAATCATCTGTTAGCCCATGTCATGTAAAAAATTTAAGCTGTCAGGTAGAAAAATTATTTAATTTATTCATTAATATTCTCTCCAGCAATCTCTCTCTTCCCCCCTGGATAAAAACGGTACATGAAATCTTGGTCTATATACTGCATTAAACAAGGGACAGTATTTTGTGTGTCTTACAAATTATGTTATGGTACATGGATTAGTGTGCAGAGATTACATCTGCTTGGGAAGTCATGCGTTTGCTTGTGCAGAAATGTTTGGAAATAAGAATGTAGTTTACATTTCCATTCACAAAGACAACACTTTCCACCAACAAGGAGGGTGCACTAGTATATTCAAAACCTAATGGATATAGTTAAACTATCACTTCTATTGGGTTTTAAAAATACTGGTGTACACTTCCTGATGATGGTGTACAAATGCCAAAACATGTCAGAGTAAATACAACATATTTATGTTATACATATTGTGTTGCACTGGTTCAAGCTTTGTAAATGGAAGTGTATCCCATTGCACGGAATCAATATGAAAATAGTAGTCAACATTTGTTAACTCCTGTGTATTACTATACAAAACAACCAAATTATACAATGAAATAAAAAACAGCTGCTAACACATCATCACAAATGTTAGGTAAATGTAATAACCTGACAATCACATTAATTAAAATTGTCCTCTTACCCCACATCACAAACATACAAAACAATGTTTTCCATGAAGCATGCCTATTAAAACTGCAGAAATTCAATTCAGCCTTCAAGAATTACGGCACCCTGGATCTGACCGACCAAGTAAAAAAGGGGTGCAGGAATTCTCAACATCACATGGTAAAAAACAGTTCAAGTATACTGCATCTAATAGACTACAAAGTTATGGACAACCTTTCAGTAAGGTACCTCTCTACAGCAGGCCTGCTCAACATTTTACGAGAAGCATGATGTGGGCAACTTTGGCAAAATTTCATCTGCATACAGACAACATGAAATTCAATATACAAAATGAATAATGAATAAGTATACATATAATTATATGTACAATTTTAACTCTGTATGCGTCCATACATTATACGCAATAAAAATATACTAGAATAAAAGAAAACATTTATAAAAAATGCAATTCAAAACCTAGGCTAGGGTGTCACTGTTATTAGCATATTTTTCAAAATGAATTAGAAATGTAATCTATGCCTCCATAAATAAACAGCTGTTAAGTTATTCAAAATTATTTCAGCATTCTATCCTGGCTTTGCAAGGGAAAAAGTTAAAAGATGTTTTGTCATTTCATAAGTCTCTGCAGGCAACAGAGCACAGTGTCAGGGGCAATGTGCTGCCTGCAAGCAACAGGTTGAGCGGTCCTACTCCACACTATTCTAGGGCTAGGCAAGAAGGGAAAAGACATTAAAACTGAGGTCAATAATAATGTAGAAACATCTAAGAATTCTCATTTTGCAGTTTACCACTTTACAAGAAAACTCAAGTATCAGTAACACACATTTATTATATCATGTTTTAATCTTCTTGAGTACATCATATTACAATATCACTCACGTATTAAGAACAAGCTTCATTAGCAAACCACTAAAACACAACTGCACTAAACTTGTGTATGAAATAAGTAATGTGGCAACATTTCTTCAGATTCACTAGGTTGTGATAATACCCAACAGTTGTATGTCACATTATCTCACTCCTTTTCCACCACAACTGCAGACTAACAGATCAAGGTTATCTAACATTAAGAAGACATTTCTCCACACTTCCTCAGACTTCAATCTCTAGCAGCAACTTTTCCAACAGACATTCTCTGCCTGAAGTGCATCTCCCTGTCTATTATGAGGGTTGTAAAATGTTTGATGAATGTTCAGTCTAATAATTTAAAAACACAAAATCCTACAGTTTAGTTCCCAGAACATTTCATTAAGTTCTTACAATTATAGTAATCTTAAAACATTAATTTTGGTACATTTCAACCTTGGTGCCATACTGTGATACATATAATTATGAATTAGGATACAGACTTCATGATCACATAGCTCAACCACTTGTACAAAGTTGAAAAATTCTCATTGTACTTTGGTTCCAGTACATAAGTCCCAGAAGATAACTGCCATTATTAACAATGAGTGTAAGGAAGCAATGTGTAATTTATCACAAATAGATATTAAAATTGACACTGTTGTTTAAATATCCTTAGGCAGCCTCTTGTAATTAAACAATGCCCTTACACACTTTATATACATTTTTAATGTATTTTTAAAGCAAAAAGGGGAGATCTCCAACCTTATGGTATACAGTTTCTATATACATTTTCATGTTCTTGTATACTGGCCTAATGATGGCCTATATTCAGGACCAAAAATGTTTGCCACGCATTACACATTTGTAAAGCAACAGGTAGTGTGGGATTGTGAATATTAATACATACTTGTGACAGACACACCAATGGGGATGTAGCACATAAAGACTGCATAATTTATGTTTTCATGGCATGGGATGTGTTCCAGGAACACATTAAGGATGTAAAATGATGTACACCCTTATTGTTAAAACACCTGTACATAATTATATGTTATCATGAACCAGGCGTACCATACAAAAGCTGCCTCAGAGATTCCTGATTTATTGTTTGCAGTGGTTTCATCCCAGGTTCTTCCATCTGAACTGTTTTGCTGGTACTTTTTAATGATTCTGTTGCAGTGCTGTCAGTTCTTTTATCTTGATTTGTAGGCTCAGCTGTATCAGCAGTGTTCATAAGAAACTGATACATGCCATCATCTTCAGAACCAAGTAATGTATCAACAGGAGAAGATAGTGTCAAGTGCCTCAACTTTTCAGAGGGTGAATGTAAACTTTTCACTGTTGGTGACATTATCATAGTAAAAAAGTCTGTTGTTTCCACAACCAGGTCTAAATTTTCAATTGACTTACATCTTTTGTTAGAAGACTTGCAAAAATCAGTTGAACCACAAGTGGAAATTTGAAGATCATCTTCTTCTGACAGTTGGAAATCACTTCCTTGCAAAGATGCCAAATTCTGAGCTAACTTGTTTCCTGTGGTCAATATACTGTTTGTATTGTTACTTTGATGAGAAAATTCTTCCCGTGAACCTACAACATTCAATGAACTCACTGCTGAATTGCAATCTGTTGTGTTTTTCATTTTACCAATATCAACATTATTATTACCATCCTCAATCATACACTTATCTTCTTCGGTCTCTTTCTTGTCAGTCTTCAAGTCTGGTGTTGTCATTACAGCTCTTATAACTGCTGAATTTAGGGGGTTTTGAATGTTTTTTTTTTTGTTCAACAACCAAATTTCTTCCTCCATATTGTGAGTATCACTTACTTCTTTCATTTTTGAGTTCTCATTGGAGTTAGAATGAACAACATGTGTACTGGAGGATGGTCCACCATACAAAGAACCAGATGCCAACAATATCTGACCTGTTGGGAACAGTGACTGGACATCATTACCAACAATTATTGTGAACTGACTATCATTAAACTGCTGGTGCTGATTCTGCTGCTGTGGAACTGAGAAGATATGAGACTCATCTGATTTTCTTAGGGTGGTCAGTGGCTGCTGTGTTTCACCATTCCTGCCTCTGTCATCATTGTTGGCAATTGTAATAGTAGGTGGCACCTGGAAATGTTAATACATAAATTCAGCCTATAGCAAACAAGAATTTTATAATATTAAAAGGAAAAGCAGAAAAAATGAACGATTTTTTGGACATGCAGGTCATATTTAGGAAAATAAAAGTGTTTGTGTACGTGCACCCATGTGATGAAAGTAGTTCTTAGGGAAACAGTTATAAGGATGTGAAATGGACTTAAATGACTCAGAACTGCTGGCAATGGGTGGAGTTCAATATTAGTCATGCCAAATTTTCAGCTCATACTGCTAGAAACAGAGTGAGTGAATAATGAAGCCTGGGAGTGGAAATGGTGGTGATGGCAGATTGCAAAACTAATATCTAACTTAAATGTAAAAATGTGTTCATAAGCATGAAACAAGTAAGTTTTTTTAAGACCCTGAAGCTTGTATTTCATCACAATAATATACAAAAATTAAATTTCTACCCAACAGTAAACCATTAAAACAACTGACCACTTCATACTGTGTACAAATCCCACAAAACACATAAACATTTTGTGTGGTCAAAGTGCAAAGGTTCTAAATGTCACAGCAGATGACACATGTAGCAACTACTGCACTTTAATCAGTTCGGCTGGCTGTGTTAGATATTTGTTTTCTATCAACTGTTTAGTTAATTCTTAACATCTGATGCATTATCATACCTGTGAGCTGCCAGGTGCCGCTTTCTGTCGGGCACCCTGCAGTAACTTTTGCACCAGGTCACTTGACTGCCTCACAACTGTGCCAGGGGGCTGTGATAGGCATTTATGTGTGCGCTGACTTACCTATGGGATGACATAGGACAGGATATTACTCACACATATTGACTTTCCTTCCAATGTACAATAGGACAGCCATGCAATTTTGAAAGTCGATTATGAGTTCTGGATAAAATTCACACCACAAAATGTAACGTCAGTTTTTGGGGGTACCAGAAAGACACCACACAACAATGTGGTCAGAAAATGTCTGTGAAAAAGGTAAAGCTATCCCAATACAAGTTAGGATAGGCCCTTAGGGCCCTAGGAGTTTGAGGCTCCTAGAATTGCCAGACAATCGGTACATGAGGGTGCCAAGGCTGTCAGCCCTATGCACTGGCCGCCTTTACCCTCAGGAAACATCCCTGGTACTCATTTCTATTAGATGCTCAGTCAACCCCAAGGCCATAGTGTGGCTGGGAGGATTAAGTCAATAAAAAATCCCAATGACCCCATCAGGAATTGAATTGGACCTTCCAGCTTGTAGCACAGTGCCTCAACCAATTGCACCATTGCGTACCCCAATGTCAGTGGAAGGGACCACAAAAAAAGCATTGACTAGAAAATCTTATCAAAAGAAATCACACAACCTTGTGATTAGAAAAACTCACTGACTCACTGAATGAAACCAGAACTCTTCAAACAGATAAAAAAAATTAAAAATACAAAAGAATATAATTATAATTGTTACAAGTTGCAGCAGTAGAGAGTCCTGAAGAGATTTAAGAATAAAAAATTCTATTTCTCCAATCACAACTTCTCTGATTTGTGGTTAAGAACAAAAATAAATTCCAAACAAATTCTACTAGACAAATTGTAACATACACCAACCTTCATAAAATCTATCACTATATAAAAAAGGAATCTACTTCAGACATAAAAGTATTCAACAGTCTTGCACACAGTATAAAAAATTTAGGTGATAACCCTAAACAATTGAAATTAGTCCTAAAGAATTATTTATATGCTCACTCCTCCTACTCTGTAGGAGAATAATGTAAATTGAGAATCATAAACTAAGCTTAATCAGTTGCATTGCACCAACTACTACTGCAAGTATGTAATATTTTCCTACTTATTCCACAACCAATGTATTAACCTATTATGGACTCGAAGAATGCAAATAAACCTCAATCAACTCAACTCAATTCAAATCAATTCAGAAAAAAATGTACCAGCATAATTTCACTGAATCTGCCTTATAGTCAGGATGTCTTATATTTCAGCAAATACAGTATTTGTAAATAATGAATCGACCAGCCATTATCACAAACCTTTAGAGAATTGTAAGAACATTCAACACGTCTTAGACAATTGACAATGTTCAGTGTGAAAGCAATGTACTCTGCAAATTTGTCAATAACTCAGTGAGCATGTAAATTAGTTTACATAGGGCTTCATATTAATCTTCTCTATTGTCCTGCAAACAATTTGTTAGAAAAAAACAGTAAGCAAGAATAAAACTCACATTTTAAGCAACAGTAGCATAACAAGGCAGATTACTCATGCCCCAACTCTACAAGAAAGCTGAATTTTACGAAAGCTATATATCATGCTTGTGTACACAAGCCTTTTACAGTAACTTCAGGGTTTCAACCAGTACCATAAACATTATGGGGCAGTGGGCCATGCCCAGACCTTGCATCTTCAAGCAGCAAAAGCATGACTGGAAGTTATAGATGATTTTCTATCTTTCCTTTCAGACCCATAAATATTAGATTACTTATGTCCACATGCCTTTGTCATCTCTTGCTATATTTACATCATGTGCATAATGATATTATTTAAACACATTTACATTACCAAGTACTAACAACTTTTGTAGAATAAAATCCCAAGTAATTTGGCTCAAGTGGTAATAAGAAAATTAATGTAACAAACACAACATAAATTTTTAAACAGCTACATGTTTTGGCTTTACAAAGAAGCCCTAATCAGGCTATACAAAAGATAAAAATTTAATAAAAAAGATTCTATAAACAGTTTAATAAATCTGAGATCTCAGCTAGATACATTTGGTGTCTGTGAAACATTGTTAAGATTGCACTATTTTGAAGAGTATGATACACTATTCGTAACAGATGATGGCTTATAGTGCACTGGTAATGATGTTACTTACTTGTATTCAGGAGAAAACCAAATCAAAATTGAGCTGGTACTCTGATACACCTATTATTTATCATGTTATTACTCAGTCATGCCTAGCAAAACCCAGGATAATACTTTAAATTAGGCCATGCCTGCTTCCTTCGACATTCTTTACAATTCTGTATTCAATAATCATTTTATCATTCATCACTATGTAGCCTATGGAAATGACAGTGTTGTTATATAAACAATAAGTAAATAATATAATGGACATGTGTGGGTTTTTTGGAATGTCCATGGAAACTCAAAATCTAAGGCTGGGGAAATGACAGTGTTGTTATATAAACAATAAGTAAATAATATAATGGACATGTGTGGGTTTTTTGGAATGTCCATGGAAACTCAAAATCTAAGGCTATGCTCATATCATTAGAAACATCATAACACTAGTGATTTCAATCCATTCTTCCACCTTATATCGGAAGCTTTTGTCACATGCTGTGCACCGATATGGCATGACACCTGTATGGATCCTTCGATGAACCAAGTATGACACCCTCTGGCGGAAGCATTTTCCTGAAATCATGAAATTTAATTGTGGCCTATCTACAATGATAACGTCTTTTGAAATCAATGGTTGTGCATAAACAATGTGAATACACAAATACATTTTGAACAAACACTTTGAAACTCAGTAACACAAGAAATAGATGGCACACGACAGCTTTACAATTGTGCATACCTTATGATTGAAATGTGGGTTTTTGGTAAAAGACACATGCGATTCACTCAATTATTTTACCAACCACTGCACTTATATAAATTTATAAAATTCACACCTTAAAACATTAAAACATTAAAAATGCTCCGACATGTTTCGCTCCTAGGACCATCATCAGGGAGCTATATTGTCCTTGCTAAAGTTAGACTATTAAAAGTCATATTAATTTCACTATTCCAGTTGGTTTTGTGGCAGCATGCCTGTAATATAAATTATATCAAGTAAGTATCGTCAAAATAAATATAGAATAATTTTATACACAAATAATTAGGCTTGTTGGACAGATGTGAATTTATTCTTACCGTGTTGTGTTGTGTTGCCAAGAGTGCCCTGTTATGGATGTGCATTCTGTGTTTCGTGGCGTTACTTGGTATAATTTATATTACAGGCATGCTGCCACAAAACCAACTGGAATAGTGAAATTAATATGACTTTTAATAGTGTAACTTTAGCAAGGACGATATAGCTCCCTGATGATGGTCCTAG
>Ga0136643_10008404_pt1 | contig 15089 bp, 8 predicted proteins | sample TergutLab28metaG_FD_96883 | JGI IMG/M metagenome (GOLD analysis project Ga0136643, IMG submission 96883) | Labiotermes labralis P1 segment gut microbial communities from Petit-Saut dam, French Guiana - Lab288 P1 (version 3) (version 3) | ecosystem: Host-associated > Arthropoda: Insects >... | reverse complement strand
GGAAGATAGTGATGCTCTTCTAGAAAACAACAGGAATTATGGTAGAAGAATAGATGGCCCGTGGGTTTTTGGTTTAAAGCAAGGTCTCGACTGTCGCTACTGCTATGTCAACCGTCGTGATAAAGAGACACTTGTGCCAATCATCACCCGGGAATGTGCACAAGGATCGGTTATTCATTCCGACGAGTGGCCGGCACATTCTATTTTAAAGTCTCTTGGATTCATTCATTGCACTGTCAACCACCAGGGAAAGTATGTGAATCCTGCTTCCGGAACAAAAACACAGGGTATTGAGCGCTCATGGTTAGACGCGAAAATAAAGATATTGAGAAAGATGAGAGGGACTGCTGAACTGTTGCTGCAGTCCCACCTAAACGAATACTGCTACCGGGTGATGAGGAGACACTCACCGAATTTGTTACTTGATTTCCTTAATGATGTCAGAACTGTGTATCGTTGAATGTGTTAGGTTCCGCATCATACTTTTCGCTGTTTTCATTTTAATACAGAATCTTATGTTTCCATGTACAGTTCCATTAAATACATGAATAATGCAAGTGTCGTGTTCAGAGTTTATTATGTGCAATTCCTTTCCGATTCTACACAATACTTGCTGCTACCTTCACAATCTGTAACACGGTAGATCACACACTCATAGGTAGATCACATATTGGAAGAGCACCGACGAAATTATTCTCATAGAGCATTTTCATGATTTTTTTTGTCTAATTTGTAATGTGGTAAACCGGGTTTTGAAGAGGTGAAGTAGGACTTTAATTGCACAAAAAGTGGTGTGAAGTGGGAACACGTCATATCGACATTGTACGGCGCTTTCTTCGGCCACTTGCCCTTGGATGTCTAAGAATGTTATGGTACTAGGCAGAGTACTGGACGTAACTGTCTCACGATCGCCTTTTTACCGGACTTTTATATCAATGAACTAAGATCTGAGGTTTTCACAATGACGAAGAACTGTATTCTGGCCGTCTCAACTGCAACACGGCAGGTAACCAGAGTGCAGGACGCATCGGTGAGTCATTTGGTTTAGCGGTACTGCCGTTTTATCGGTGACAACTCTTCGGATAGTTGAACACAGTAAATGGCACACATTCCAGCCTCCAGTGTCGTTAGAGAAACAGCCCACTTTGGAAAACTAAGATAATTTATTGATGGTATTTTATGACTCTGTCAGGATCTCAGACTACATGCTGTCGAAGAGCGGATTAATGAATAATGAACTGGGAAGTCTGTGGCAGGAACGATCGTTCTATCGTGGCATTATCCCAGTTTCTGTATGCGGGAACTTTCTAAAAGCAAGAAAAACATATGCAGACTCGACTGCAGCCTTTCGGTTGGATCGGCGATAATGAAACGGGTTGCTTTCAATTACCACAACAGGAATTTCCTTACCGGAATAACAGCAGCAGATTTTCTTCGTTTCTTCCTGTCAATCATTTTATGCACATAATATTTGTCATTACGGACCTGATATCAGACAGTTTAGCACCTACTATATATCTGAAATGCAAAGCCACATTACACAAATTTATAACGCAACTGTTGCCTTAGCGACTAGCTTCATAATACAAGGTCAATGCAGCATTTAACCAATAATAAGAATGTGCTCATAAGCAAGACCCACAGCAATTTGTTGAGGAATCGTTTTGGTAATTAATTTCAACGATACAGAAGGAAATGGGTGTTGCGGATGCAGACATTTGTTGTGCGGCCTGGATTAAAGTGCCTCTGATTATGCTTCAGTGCCTCTGAGTAATTATTCATTTATTTAGTTACACACACTTGTGCCCTTTAGTTAAACTATTGTATCTTAGTGCTACATTCACTTCCCCATTTATTTACTCCAAAACTTTAAATACTAAAATTAACTTCAATTATATCTGCAGACTCAGTTCATACCACGCATTAAACACTCTCCCTCTTGGTTATACAGTCAGTTACACAAGATTTATTTTGACTTCTTTGAAGAGATTCGACAATGTGAACTCAAACTGAACTTTGCACTTGTGACTCCAGCCACTTCTGATTTTCTACTGCAATTAGTCAGGGAGTCCATCAGGACACAAGACAGATTTTTATACGAGTATTACACCAGAAGAAAAGTTGCTAGTCACAAATAGGCTCTTTTGTATACTGAGAAGATTTAATATTCCATTATTTTTATTTCACATAACTGCAACAAACAGCACTTTCATGACAAACAAATTATGTGTTGTAGTATCTTATAGATTACATTCCCCTACATGTTTCGGCTATAATGAGCCATCTTCAGGGAGACCCACTCACAAAATAAAATAGAATATGTAGTAAAATATGTATAAGACATAGAAGACAGATCTCAGTACACAAATGTAATTTCAAATGCATTTCAAACTGGTGCATAATGTTTCTGTGATGCTAAAATTATGTTACAGCATATGGTTCAAGTTCATATGAGTAATTTGCCTTCTAATTTACATGCACTCATATTTCTGTATCCCCATTATCATCTTTGATCCTACTGTGGGTCCAATCTGTGTAATTTTGATGAAATGTTCAATCTATCAGGTGTAAACCCATCCTTCTTACCTGCTAAATTCAATGTAGTGGCTGCTTCATTCTACAGTTCATCAATCATTTTTTGGTTACTACTTCCTTCATTGTAAAATCATAAACAGGCCTGCTTGCTTCTAGATTCTGGTATAGGTTCAGTGTGATCTGGCTCATCTTTTCTTTTATCTGGATTATTCAAAGCTGAAAGAGTTGATAGAACGGGAGACAAGGGGTCAGCAGATACCACAACAGTTGATGCATACTCTTGGAGGCCTTTGTAAACATGTCCCATTAATCTACCTGTTTCACTGATGAAGCTTTTTCTGGTAAACAGAAAAATTACCAGTTTTGGAATTACTTTCCTCGAGTGCCACACTATTAGGATTTCCGAGTAATCGGACATTGGATTAAATAAATTTTGCAGTATATAACCTGATAACAGTGTCACAATAAAATATAGTTTATTATGTTTTTTTGTCCCAGATGACCCTTTGAACATGCTCTTGAAGTCTGGCAATTACAATGCAATACATCCTGTATATATGTATGTGTGTATGTATGTATGTATGTACGTATGTATTTATATGACTATGGACAGAGTATGCCAGAAACACCTGACAGTTTTTGAAATAATATAACATTGTAAGGAAGAGTGGAAAAGTTTTATTCACATAGGTATGCACATTCCATGCCCATGAGAATTCATGTTAATCACTACTGTTTCAATATGCTACTTTGAATATGACATCATGTCTTTCAGCACACTCCTGCATTCATGATGGAAAGGATGCCATAACATGATGTAACATTTATTTAAGGGGTGCTTGAATACACTCTGTAATTCGCAGTTTTAAATCATCAATATTGGCGAGATATGTTCCATATAACTTGCTTTTGATATAGCCCCAACAGAAGTAGTCTGGTACTACAAGATCAGGCGATCAAGCAATCAGGCACGCCAGAAACACCCAACGCTGTTCAAAATTTGAAAACCAGCTTGCTCACTGAGTGGCGCTTCCATGATGACTGTCATCATGTACAGTATTGTTTGGAGCAACTGCTCACACAACACAGATTTGATGCAAGCGCTCATGACACAGTTCCCAGGCACATTCAATTTTTGCATCACAGACATCAGCTGGCCTGCCCACTCACCTCATCTTGCAGTAGCACACTTATTACTTTGGGTCTCATAAAAAACAAGGTATAGGAAACACCCCTTGCCAATACTGATGACTTAAAACAGCGAATTCCAGAGGGTATTTAAGGACCCCTACAGAAATGCTACAAGTTGTGACATCCTTTCTATAGCAAGTGCATGACGGTATTGAACAACATGGTGGTCACCTACAAAGCATCATATTGAAACAGTGATGATTAACTTGAAGTCTAATGAGCATGGAATCTATCTACCAGCATTAATAGCATTTTTACAAATTGTGTTAAAACGTTATGTGATTTCAAAACAATTATATGTTTCTGGCACACCCTGTGTGTGTGTGTGTGTGTGTGTGTGTGTGTGTGTGTGTGTTCTCTATTATTATGAACAAGCATGAAATTTTGTGGGGCAGCTTATTGTAGTGTTAGTAGCACATAACATCAGTTACAGCTGTCTAGAGACAGTATACAAAATTCTGTACATAATTCTCTCTTCAGAGCATATGCCATGATCCTAATAAAATTCTGTTACTGATCTTTTATTACCATCAGAACAGTTACCTGAAAATACTATACTGTCCCAGCAGGACTACCTGTTCCTTGTCTGGGATACAGTTCCTTTCTTCATCAATTTCACAATATAATTACCTAAAACTTGAGAGAAGGATAACAATCAAATTTAAAAAATTAAATTTTAATTGTGTAACTGAAAAGACTGGATCACTACTGCAAAAGAATTCAAAACATCGTGTACATGTACACACAAAGGGACTTATCCCCACAGTATGCAAACATTTAGAAAAGCTTCTTTTCCTAAAGGACATAACACTTAAAACATTAAACCTATAACCAGTATATGGAGTTTAAGTCCTTTATTAGGTGTCAAAATTGTACATTTGGTAGATAGGTCAGATTTGTTTAAAATTAGTAATTTAGTTTATGATGGAAGGGAAAGTCTGAATAGCAGCTTACAGGGACAGAGAGTTTTATGGCGGGTATAAGCTAGCAGTTTTGATGTTTGTTTCAGTGTCAAAATTGATGGCTTAGGGAACGTTTTGGAACAATTGACATTGTAAATTTTTACAGCTTTTGGACATCTTAAATTGTGCTAGGAAGATTTACAATATTAGGCACACTTGCACTTTAACAGAAATCAGTGAGACGTGTGAAGGAGTGCACACGGGTGATGACAATGGAAACAACGTTACATAAATGGGAGCCAATGGAGTTAAAGTATTCAAAATTTTGACTTTTGGACTGATTAGGAAGCAGTGAAATTTAACATTTAGCCAATCGGGAAGAGTAAGAATATTTAAGGAGAGATGAATTTGAAGATTACGAGTTTTGAAAACTTAACGCAAGCGAGAGTCTGTTTTATACCCTGGAAGTGACAAGTTGTGTACGTGATACTGAGGCTAGTAGTGCATAAATTTTTCAAAGGTGCATCCACACATCAAACACATTTGTAAATTCCAACAATCATGAAATAATATAAATAATATTAATAGTGTCCAGTTATTTATAAAATTACTGTTCCACCACTTAGAACACTTAGAATCCCTGGGAGAAAGACATGCAAACCGACTGATGAGCTGGGGGGGTTCTAACCCTTCATCAAAAATAGCTAATGAACACAAACTTTCCAACTTCAACCAATCTAACCAACTATTCAACCACAAAGAAATAAACACAATCAATGCAAAATATTCTCATACATGTTTAGGCACTCCCAGGGTGTGCTATCATCAGGGAATCTTTGTGGTAACACAAGTGGTGCCTTTGAATTGGTCCAATGTATACAATACAGATGCACACCAAAGGTCTAATTAAACACACATCATCATCATCTCATAAAATCTTAAGATATTATAAACAATAGATTAAGAGTTTTTGAGCTCCATTTACGCTGTGTTAGGCAGACCACAATCCAGGACAGTGGACGATCAGAGCACCAACTTGTAACACAAAATGGCCCACTCTGAACATAGCATAGTCCATTTAGGGTGCATGTACATATCTCCTTCAGGACTCTACCCATACTGCATTATGAATTGGGGCTCTGGACCTACACTGTTCTGGTGATGATTGTGGACCCCCTAATACAGCATAAATGTTGTTAAAAAACTCTTAATCTATTGTTTTTAATATTTTAATATTTTATGAGATGACAATGTGTGTCTAATTAGATCTTTGGTGTGCATCTATACTATATACATTGGACCAATTTTAAGGCACCACTTGTGTTACCACAAAGATACCCTGTTGATGGCACCCTGGAAGTGCCGAAACACGTAGGAAAGAATACTGTGCATCAATTGCGTTTACTTCTTAGTGCATGAATAGCTGGTAAGATTGGTTGAATTTGCATCATGTATGGTACATGCAACATTAAGACACCCTTCGCACTTTGAACGTGTTCAGTATCCAAGGCTTTTCCTTTCTACAGTCATCTACATGTGAAAGGTTGTCAATTAAATATGAGTTACAATGAAATTACATAAAAAGACGTACACGTTTCTTGTTTGAATGTATGTCTGTTTACAGGTTGCAGCTAGATTCCTCTAATAAATTCTAGGACTTGTAGCTCTAATTTGGTTCCAAGTACACTCCTAAAAATTTGTCTGTGTTGCTGTGTTTCCTTATCATCTGGATACTGGCCACTGAAATATCTATTGACCCTGCATCTCTGTCAGTGCCAGTAGTGAATTTAGGACTGCTGTGCATTGGTTCCATATGGATGGTCATCACTGAGATACATACAGATGTATGAATGGGCAGGATATGTACACAGTGCACATGCCCTGTCAAAAACAAAACTAGATGGATATAAAGGTTTTTTTGATGGCTGGAATGAAGAGTCACAAATATGACTGAAAATTCCTTATGTATTTCACAGACAAAATTTTAATTTTGTGAATGTAACAATGACAATATGATAAAAGGCAAAAAAGGCAAGCAGATTTACACATAGGCCAGGTTCATGAAGTGGCCAAACCCACATGAATGAAAAACAGTATTCAGGTATCTTATGCACCTGTGCTGAAATGAGATTGATTCCTCTCATGCATAAAGTATTTCCTTCAAGGAATATCAAGCAGCACATTTCAAATTCTTCTGCTCCATGTAGTCCCCACAGACAGGTACTGTCAAAGAGTCCTTGAGGTACATATAAGCCTATTACAACATCATAAACACTACTACACCACACACTGATAGCTCTGATTGACTGTTGTGAGAGGGTTTTCTTCTTCCCAGACATGGCTGTGATGGCTGTCAACAGTAACGTCACTGTAAATCAACATCCCACTGTGTACAGATACTGAGGCTCCTCGAAACATGCACTGCAGAAACCAATGACCAATCACCTGTTTGTTGGGCTCACTACCTGAAGCTTTCACTGATGAAAGGAGTGCAGCAGCTGCTGCTGCAGATGCATGATCTGCCAAACAGCAGTGTGAGATTCATATATGGCATGCCCAAATCAGCATGTGCTGCTTGAGGGTGTATCAGCAACCACACTCAAGACTTGCTTTCTCAAACCTCCAAGCACAGACAGTCCTCCTCATCCACAACCAAATCTCTCAACATTCAAGACACCAGGCTCTCTTATCCACCAATTTAAGGACACAACTGTGTTGTGGTCTGAATGATACTGATTAGGAAGATGCTCTTGATATAGCTGATGAGCCATCCTACTATTTCCATCTGCTGCACCATATGTAAGGAGCATATCTGTCATTTTATGCCTCGTATACACAGCCTCTTCTTCGCTAAAGTCACTCATAAACTAATAGAAACAAATTCACACCAAAAAATGGGGGGACATGCCACGCTCTCATGTCCAACTAAACACACACATGGAGTTATGCACAGCAGTCCTAAATACACAATTACAGCTAGCAACTAAGGGGTATGGTAACAGAAAAGCATTTCATCAGCCTGTATGTGAGTGATGACCAGCTGTCTGTAGCCATGCACAGCATTCCCAACTATATGCAGTCATTAAGCCACAGGGATGGTTGCAAATCCTACAAGGATAATGGTGCTTCACAAAAGTACATACTGATGATGAGGCACTGCATAAAATTCAGATTATTTTTTGGAGTATTCCTTGAACCCATTTTAAGTCCTAGCTGACGGTCAGTGGAATTCAATGTAAATAAACGTATGAAATGGTAGGCAAGTGTATATGCACAGGAACATCAACATAACTGCTCCTTCCAGTTATAATTACAGCTACACCACATACATTTGTGGGGTTAATCAAGCAGTAGCTCTGCACTATATTTGTCTTCCCACGGTCAAATCTATCCCTTACTAATCTAACAGAGGACTCTTAGTTTCCCTCAGAAGCTCCAAGTAAATGCCATAATAGTTCCTCTAATTAAAGCCATGACCTTTCATATCCAAATCTTTCCAGTTTATTATCTGCAGGATATCCTATCATTCCAAATTAGACTCTTACTATGAAGTCTTATCAGTTCATTCATCTACCACCCATACCTTTTGTCTGCATGTTTGTATCTGTCCACACAACACTGCCTGGCTCTACCAACCAATGAATCTCAAAATACTCTAGTTATAGTATACACATCATCCACAGCAGCTATCCGGTTTATAAATGTGAACAATATTATATCTAGTACGAGTTTCTTCAAATCTTCCAGCCTTCTGTCCATTTCAGCAAGGATTTAGAATCCACTTCTGAGGTGGAAGTCATCCACAGGGCAGCAATGCGGTGATAACATCAATTATCAGTGGAAGAAACCTACAGTTGAACATGTACTCTAACCTTGGGGAAGAGGATGTGTGGGCTGGTATTACCACAGTTTGAACTGGGTACAGGAGAGGTTTCAATTGTGAGCAAAAAGAATACACACCAAAACAATCTGACCTGGGAACAAATTCAGAACATGAGACCACAGGATATAAAAGGCATTCAGTGTCCAAATTTCCTATAGCAAATCCCTAAATTTAAAACTCAATTTACCTATGAATCTCTGTTATAGGTAATGCCTAACCAACAAGCAGTTCTTGGGGGGGAAGCAAAGTTCATTCAAAACTGGTATTCATTCCTTTCAGGTTTTATTGTAATATATAAAGCAATAAATACAGACTTCCACATTTGAGCTAACTCATCAGTCTCATTACTCAAGTATTACTCAGACAGTTGGCACTCCTTCATATCACACATGACACAAGTACTAAAGTCTGCATGCAGAGAAGGAGGGTGATGTAAAGTGCACAGCGAACATTCTGAAGAGTACTAGAGACTGCCTGCTAGAAATGGGGATGCAGAAGGGCTTCACGCCGCCGCTTTGGCACCCTGCGCCCCACATGCAGGACCACCTGACCAGCTCGTATCTCCTTGAACACAGCAATTGCCTCCTGGTGGCTAAGCCCATGCAGCGCCTTGCCATTCACTGCCAGGATCTCATCCCCTAGAAGAAAAAATATGATGTCACATTGGGCTCCTCCTTGAGAATGCAAACACTAACTCTGCCAAGACTGTCCCCATCTTATGAGGAACATGAAGGTTTATTACTGTCTGAAAAGTAGCATGAAACTTGCCCTATCTGAAGCCACATTACATCAGTTTCCATCCCAGACACTCTCTCAAATATCTGTTTTAATGTTACCTTATATAAGAGCGTTTCCCAAACTATTTTCAGTCATGGAACAATTTGTGACTCAGTAAATGTTATGGAACACATACGTTTTATTATCCCTTATTTACCAAATAGTCAGAGATCTGTTACTCAGCAAATGGAAGGTTCTTATAAAAACTTTTAATGAACGGCATCTTAACTATGATCAAATACGCTAAATACAAATTTAATAATAAAAAAAAAAAAAATGTGATTTTTTTTGTTTCTGTATTTTTTATGGAACACCTATTTACATCTTGTGGAATACTAGTGTCTGGGGAAATGCTGTTCTAGACTACACCTTTGTCTGCACCTTTTCTGGGCAATATTTTGTAAGCATTTTTCATGTCCCCCCATGCAAGCTATATGTCATGCTCATCTACTAGTATGCAAAGAGTATGAATTACAGGTAAGTCAGCTGGCTCAAGCAGAAAAGTTTCTCACTTATTTTGGGGAGGTTCCCAGTTTAATCACAGCTGGGCCACCATCTTAACTGAGGTTTTCTCTGGTTACTCTCTCTCCCTCCAAGTGAATGCTAGGAACCTCATTTAGGTTATGACTCATTTCTTCTACTCACTTTCCCACTTATCATTCATGAATCACCCTGCCATTTGTTGCTATATTTTCAGATACTGACGGTATCAAAGCCACAAGCAACAAGTCAATATGTGTTCCACTAGCAAGGCTGTGTCACCCAAAATTAGATTAGCCAAATAACTTCTGAAGCCGCACTTGTTTTTGTTCCAGTTATGTTATTCCCCCTACAGAAATGAGACCATTTGCACATCAACCTTGTATCAACCCAACATGCACTTCTAACATTTTCAATGTGCCCTCAATTTTGAGCATGTTGTGCTAAAAACATTTTGACCTTAAGCCATACTTCAGCACCAATCAGTAAGGGTGTATTACTGCCATGGTTTCTTTTATTAAATGTAACCAATGAGGAATATGTAATGTACTCTTAAAACAACTGGCCAGCCAATAGCAGATGGACCTGTTCTGTTGCTTAACTGATCACAGAAGTTAAAGTTACATTTGTCTACTATGTAACTTCTGGAAAACAAAAGAGGAAATAGGTGTGAGTTCTTGCACAATTGTCAGTCACCTGCTCTGCATCTGGTATTGAGGGCAGTTATCTTTCTTTCATTACTGAAGGCAGACAAAAAGCATGCATTACACATAAACAGAAAGATGCAGGCATAGAAGCACTTACAAACACTTTTTACTCATTCAGTTGTAAGTCGCCTACTGTGAGAAAGTGCACCTGCCAATAATACCATCCTAAAGATCTATCACCATGTGAGTGTTCTGTACATCAGCAATTCCTTTCATTTTGATAATAATCAGAGAGGGGTCCATTAAATACCATAGGTTCAACAACACCTACTTCCTTGTTTGCAAGAGTGCTTCCCTGTTATGACCTTCATGAAGCAATCTGCATGCTTGCCCATTGTTTTAACTAAGTTGTGTGCACTGACATCTCACCCACTCCATTTGCACCAATTAGTCAATTTGGTGCTCATTCCTGTTGTAGGAATTGTAGGGCAGCACATAACAAATTTTCTTTGAATCTAGGACCAAAATATTTGAGAACCAGCCTTTTCTTTTTTATGTAGACTTTATCTGCCATGACTAATGAAACGTAAACCTTGCTTATCACTACTATACACACTGTGTGCACATGCACAAATGTTTTTGTGTGTATGTCTGTGTGTCTAATATATCATAAGATATTCTGACACACAGAGCATATTCTTCCAAAATGATATCACTTGTTTGCAACACTTATCTGAATCACTCAGAAAAGTAAAAAAAATTAAAATGCAAAACTAAAACCCCTTAGGATTACAACAAAATAAGAATGCTCATTAAAACTTCTTATCCAGCATTAAAATACAAGCAAAACTAAGCTAATAGGTATGTGTATCAACCACAATAAGAAACATCCCATACACCAGTATGATATTAAACTTTACTACTAACAGTCACTACAATGGTGGGAACCTACCCTTCCTCACTCATGCCAAAACCAAAAATAAGAATGTGTAACATCATTCACTGGAGGGCACGATTAATGCTGGATTACTGCTGTTAACTACTAGGATGACAATTAAGACCAAATTCTTATGTGAGTCAGTGAATGAAAGCTTATGGGATAGCCAGAAAGCAGTGGCAAACTGAGCTGTATATAATTACACAGAAATGCCCAGAGCCTGCTGTTTTGGAGGAAAAAGAAGTCTCTTCTAACAAGTATATGGTCACATGAAACCACATGCTCCCCCCTTCCAAAGTCCTGCTCCATTAATATTTCACTCAAACTATCATTCCCATCATGGTAAAATGCTTAGAGTTCCTTCCGTGAATTTTCCAATTACAGTAACTTCTCCTGGCATCAGACTACTGGTTGATGGCAGTGAAAGAGCCTAGTATTGCTGAAATTCTTGATAAAACTGGATTTTCCAACCAAATAAACAGTTAACTTAAAACACAAACTTCCAAAATTCTAGGCACCATGACAATCTGGCATCCAGGATTTGTCAAGGTCTTTTGTAAGTTGAGGATAAGAGGAAATTTGCATCAACCAGCAGTGGGACTTGAATGTTGGCTCACTGTGTGACCCGTGGCAGAACACAGAAATAACCATACTCCCACAACTGCTCTCTTCTAATCCATTACACAGCAAGTAGTGGTAATTTCTTACGACATTTCGGGACAAACTATCAGTAAGGAATTACCACTACTAGCTGTGTAATAACCCAGAAGAGCACAGATCTCATCAACTTTACAGAAGAAGCATGAAATCATGCACAATTGTATCCCAGTGCTTTGATCATTAGATCATCTTCAAGGGGAATGCTGAAAATACAGAAGGTTATAACATTAATGAACAGCAACAATCAATGGGACACAACTGAGTAACATTTAGCACTGCATTTCACGTGTGTGTGTGTGTGTGTGTGTGTGTGCATGCATGTTACATGAGATTCAGGCATCCAACAGGATATTCTAGGAATGTAAATACTGAAATGGGGAGGGGAATGCTAGTGGCATAATTAAAGTTATACTGGTATAGTATTTAGATAGGGACTGTCTCACCCTCCTTAAGCCTGCCACTGTCTGCTGCCTGGCCATGTGGGAACACCGTCTTTACATAGATGCCCATGTTTCCCTTGGGGGAGTCATGACCACCAACAATACTGAAGCCCAGCCCTTTGTGGCCAGGCCCCTTGGTGAATGAAACTGACAAAATTGTAAATGCTGCACCACATCCAGCACCATTCCGTGGCAGTGTACAGAACTTGCTCGCTTCATCACCTTCTTCCTCTTCTTCATCATCATGTTCTTCATCTGCTGAAGAATCCACTGGCTCTTTACATTCTGCTACCTGGCAACAACGAAACACAATTAGCCTTAGAGTTCCCCAGAATGACAACACTTCCTCCATATCACCCTGAAGTGTTATTCTGCAGGTGAGTTCATGCCCTCAGAATATAAAATGTTACTCTTGTGAAGGTTATGTTTCATATTCAGGGTGTGTGTCATTCAAATCTATGACAGGACTAACCTTTTGTCCCTCTTCAATGTCTGGCCAGTACAGGTACACTGAAATAGGTCAAGTTATTCTCCCTCCAAATCCTTAGATACACATTAGTCACAATCACCACTCCAATCACCACCACCACCCCCACATTCTTCTAAACTTCCCCTAAAATACAATTATACAAGATTCTGATGATGGTAAATCACTTTTCACATTATCTAATTCACAGGCTTGATGTTGCCCCATGTTGAAAGGTAACTAGCAATTCACACTACACTACAATCTGGTGGCCAATCCTGTCCCCCAAATCTAGCGTTTTATTCAATTTTATTATTTTTTAGGACAGGACATTGGACAAAGTCCATGAAGAAAGTGATTCCAAATCATTCTACAATACAGTACGCAGCCCTCATGGTGGCACTAAATATGCTGATCATATCATCAAAAGCATCAGCAGGATTTTTTTGAAGGTGCTGTACATTCTCTATATGTAAAGAGATCTGAGTTTTTGATGATCATTGCTGTGCAAGGCAGTAATGTAGCTGTCATTTAATTAAAATCCTTAATTAATCCTTAGGCTAAAACTGCAGGAAATGTACAAAAGTTTTGTAGATTTTTTATTTTCTGTTTTAATATGGCTTTTTAATTTATCACATTCTTTCACGTTCTTTGGGTTACATTTTTTTTATCACTGTATATATGTTTGTATGTTTTGTATGCTTTTGTTTAATTTTGTAAATTATGTATTTTCATTATTTTTATGTATTCTTATTGTTATGTATGTTCTGTTCTGTATATTCTGTTTTCATTGTGCTGTTCTATGTATTGTTTGTGTGTAAATGTGTACTGTACTACTGCCACCGGGTGTCAACTCAATTGCAGTTAACAAATATATCAGTATTAAATAATTAAATGTCAAAACCCCATGGTGGTGCAAGTACACCACCTTACACCTTTCTGTCTGTGACCCCTGCCCATCATGATTTTGCACCAGTGCTCCAGGTTGGTATGATCAGTCATGAACGCATGTGACACTTTACAGAGTGGAGTTGTCAAATTCGCACATCCCTCTGTTAGGTCGTTACTTGGTAGTATCACATTCGGTCAGGGCCAAATTTTGTGGCACAGCACATGAACATGCTAGAGCAATGTTGCAATATTATCAAACTACATCAGATCAACAAACCTCTCATTCTATCCTGTGACACAAAACAGGCTGTTTATTCTGTGTGGCTGACTGACTCACTAAGCAAGGAGGTAACTTACTAACCAAATAACTAATTTCATACAGCAGTCTTTCTTGAGCAGCTAGCAGTTCCTCTGGAAGTCAAAAACTTTCCCTTTCTTCTATGGATCATGACTGTGTCCAGAACAGCCTAACACTTGTCCCAGTCCTAAGCCAGCAGAACTCAGTCAACACCATCCCATTCTATATCTTAAAGATCAATTTTAATATTGTCCTACATCTATTCTTAGGTCTTGAAAGTGTTCTCGTCTCTCCAGGCTTCACCATCAAAACCCTGTGCATGTTACTCTTCTCCCCAATAGGTGCCACATGCCCTGCCCATTTCATCCTACTTGATTTGATCACCCTACTTATATACATCTGGGGAGGGGTAAAATCATGAAGCTCCTCAGTATCCAATTTTCTCCATTCCTATGTTACTTCCTCCCTCTTAGATACACACATCTTCTTCAGCACTCTGTACTCAAACACACTTAGCTTACATTCAGAATGAGTTTCACATCCAAAAACAACAACCAAACTGGGAGACAAAATATTCTGGACAGAATTAAAGCTGGCAGTCACTAGACTTAATGTACTCTTCATCTCCTCATGGATGACATTTTGATTTCATTGCATTCTCTACTATTTAAACTTTGTCACATTTTGAAAGAACTTATTAGCTATGGCTACGTGTGATTTTGTCCTGCATGACACATGAATATAAACTAAACTAGCCCCTACACAGTCAGTATTACTGCACGATATTATTGCCTTGAAAAATTAATTGATTAAAATGGGCAGGACATGCTATTCGTATGGAGGAACAGAGCCCTACAAGAAGAGTTCTCATTGCAGTGGTAGAAGGAAGAAGACAAAGGGGCAGGCCGAAACTAAGATGGGAAGATGGTGTGATGGAAGATGCCAGGAAGTTGGGGGAGAGAAATTGGAGGAATGCTGCAAG
>Ga0136643_10008403_pt1 | contig 15090 bp, 7 predicted proteins | sample TergutLab28metaG_FD_96883 | JGI IMG/M metagenome (GOLD analysis project Ga0136643, IMG submission 96883) | Labiotermes labralis P1 segment gut microbial communities from Petit-Saut dam, French Guiana - Lab288 P1 (version 3) (version 3) | ecosystem: Host-associated > Arthropoda: Insects >... | reverse complement strand
GTTACTAATAAATTTAAGTCGGGAGGGCTACATGAGAAGCATGTAGTGGCAACTTGGAATCTTGGGAACCATCTCAGCATTTGCTTATAGACACAGGGAAACCTAGAAAAACCTGAGTCGAGGTGGCCGGTCGCAGGACCTTCCGAGTACTGACTTCTATCCAGACGTCCGGCATCTAAAGTAAAAAAAAACAGCAATACTGGACATGTTTCGAATGTTAATACATCCATCCTCAGGAGCTTGCGACTTATTTGATGAGTTATTTTATGGGTTGTATTGCTCTGGTTCGATGAGTGTTGGTGTTATGGTGTGGTATCCTTATGCTGGCTGAAGCACTAGTGCTTCAGCCAGCATAAGGATACCACACCACCCTAGCCGAGCCACACCGTAACACCAACACACACCGAACCAGAGCAATACAACCCATGAAATAACTCAACAAATAAGTCGCAAGCTCCTGAGGATGGATGTACTAACATTCGAAACATGTTTTGCATTAAATAATGAAATAATAAAGCAAGTGACATCAAGTTGGTCTATCTTTATTCGAATTATATGTCATTACGATATGTTTAGCCAAACTGTACGTTTGAAGAAGGCCATAAGCAGAGAAACGTCCTTTTGTTTCAATGCATAATTTTTATGTAACGAATGAAAAGAGTGCAAATAGATTAGAATACAATTTCTTTCAAAAACCGGTACACATAATTTGCAATGTTGTCGGGAACGTAAATTTACAACAAAAGTTTTGTTTTATATAACTGACAGTGACACGTAAGTAAATAATGGCACAAAGAAAATTCGTTTGCACTGCAAAGTGGTTACGCGAACGAGCCATAATATAACGTTATAAGCACATTCCATATCTTGTTATTTATTGATCATTCAATTCTGACAACACAGTGGGATGAGTGTAACTAGGAAAATAAATATTATATTTTAGAATCTACAGTATCCGTCCGTGTCTATGCACCCCTCACTTGTCTATTCTTGAAATTAATATCAATAGTTGTTACGCGTATATATATATATGTGTGTGTGTGTGTATTTCGCTAAGAAAGAAAAATTGTTAATTTTGCCGTGAAATTCATAGATTCGAGTAGGCGATTACTTCCTCCACTGTTTTACACACAAGGGAAGCACTACAACCCTGAATACACGAGTATATTTTCATGGTAACCATGGTAACGAAAGTATTATGCAGCTCACAGATGTTTTGTGTGTGAGTCTATGAAACTCCCTTTGCAGTGCTGCCTTTGCCTCACGGTATGCTACAAACAGACCTGCAGCCTTACAGTACTGGCTTTTATTTACAAGTCCGTCTCACATGAATACACACAATTTCTACGCTGAAAAGTCTTCTGTTGTGTGAAGACGGGAAGTCATCTGTCACACTCCTTCTCAAAACAACATATAAATGCGATCTACAAGGATCTCAGTGCTTAAGATGATCAGCCCTGGGCGTAGTAGGGAAAAGCTTGAAACGTTGCACCTGCAATGTGCTTTTAATGTGGTTGAGAAATGGTCTCTCTATATCTGACGGCACCGAGGGGACCGATACAGAGGTAGCGTTCAGAAACTGTATTCAAGAAGAATTCAATTCCGCTTCCAACCGTGCCACCAATTACACTCACATATCCTGGATATATAAAAAATTCGTACACAAAGATTATAATATGTAGTAAACCAACGAATGTGATTAGACAATATGTATTTTATTACATATTGATAATAACTGGTGATTAACAATAAGTAATAAAATTTATTTTACCAAAGTGCATTCTTTGGTTTACTATATATTATAACTTAATGCACAGGTATGGAATATATTAAACAAACAATATATGTAATTCAAATCAGCATATATTTAGTTCAGTCAGCCACATGTTTCAACCATACATGGTCAACATCAGGCTGGCAAACAAACAGGAAATAAAAACACCGTTGCATTTAGGAATGATATCTCAATGTTTTACACGGGCATTTGCACAACAGTATGTTCGTCTAGTTGGATGGTCTTGGGAATGAAGTTGGCAACAGTTGCAATGCATAGAATTTTTAAAGTTGTAAAAATATTAGGTATAAAATACAATAAAATTTTATCTTGGCGTGTTAAAATATTTAAGATACAAAGATTGTGGGCGTTTTCTAGAGGACGGCTATGAAATTGTCATTGTAGTAACCCCTTTTTTAAAACATGTCTTTTTTTTCCAGAAAGAATGGTAGTTGGGATGTGTCTTTTTTTAAATTTAGAAATCTGCCCAAGGAATTTTATTATTTTAAATTGCGTTAACGTGATGAACAGAAACGTCAAGTTGGAGGGATAACGTGTCAAGTGATTTTACTTACTCGTGTCTGCAAATATTTGCATAATTTCTTGTTATCTGCACACTTGGGATGATATCTCTCCGGGTATTGGTGAACGTATATTTAATCGTATATCTGTAAAGCACATTACTGTGGAACACACTGTGGCACGTCCCTCTATGGTAGTGTCTGAAGGCCTATTGCATGTTGCTGTGATTCGACCGTGTTGAATGAGATAAAGAAGTTAGGGGTATCGGTTACGTCATATGGTTACGTCATATGGCCTTCACCTACACAAATGGCTTCAGAGTTCTAATTCTATCGTATGTTTACCTTGTAATTATAATTTATAGATTCTTTATAAATGAAAAAGATTCTGTAGTGTTCATATGAGAATCCTTTTATTGAAATGCAGCATTTGTATAATGTTTTAAATTTGTCAAAAGTGTGTTGCAAATGTTTTGGGTACGAATTATTGTATCTGAGGGAAGGATGGTGCACCTTAAGCTTTTTGGTAAAAGGAGAGTGATAATGCCTTATGATTTCCACCTACATGAATGGTTTCAAAGATTTTACTTGGTTATATCTTATGTGTATCGATTAATTGATTGTCATTTGTAGTGTCTTTGTTGTGTGCCGGCCTGAAGATGACCACATATGATTGAAACGTGTAGCTGACTTGAACTAAATATAGGCTGATTTTAATTAAATATATTGATGTGTGTGAATCTCCTATATATCCGAGATTATTTAGGAACAACGGAGATGAAATGCCCAAAAATGTACTTTCATTTAACTTTTTCAGGGTTTTTTTTTTTGGCTCAGATGACTTACGGGACAATATTCCGAAAAGGGATTTGAATTTCTTCTTCAAGATCCTACCTAACCACGATTCAGAAACAATTATTGACCCCATATAACCCTTGCAATTAAAACACTATCCATTAATACCCTTATCAGTAACGAATGGTCATGAAGACAATACAAAATTCCAGTCTATGTAGATAAAGGAGAATTAGCCTGCAATATCAAAACCTCTGCCATCTTCGGCACTGCAGCTCATGGAAAGGATTCGAAACGATACATACTGAAAGGATAAAAACGGCTGATTAGCAAAAATATTCCTAGAAGAACTTTGTCTTCTAGTATGTGATGCCGTGTGGTCTGGTAAATATTTACCATCATCTCACAAAACATAATAATATTTTATCAATATAGTGCGTAATTAGAAAATATCCCCTTAAAACATTGTTTCTGCACCTCCGTGGACCGCGACTCAGTTAAAGGCAATAGCTTAGTTTCGTTCCAACAGCAGACACAACTATAGATGACCGTAAAATAAATAGAATCATTGTAACGAATGTGACATTTGGGTTATCTAATGAATTGAAAGCAAACCTACACGCATTTACACAATGTTTGCATGAGCCGCTCTTCAGTATTGAGGCTCCTCTAATGTTTCTTATACCTGTATTCAGTCGTAATGATTTTGAAAATTTGAATTTTTACGTGTTTTTCAAGGTATTCCTCAACTAAAAAATGTTTGCCAACCGTATGGAAACTTCGAAAGAATTTTTTTTTCCGGTGAACCGAAAATTTTTTATTCAGAGACTGACAAAATGGCGGTCAAGCGGACATTTGTACAAGGTCGCTACAAGCCATTACATGTACAAAGTACAATGTGCAATGCACATCCGTAGCAGGGCACTCTTCACAACATAACATTACACAACACAGCATGTTGCCACAATACCCAACTTGTACAACGAAATTGTTCTGTGACTATTTCTTGTGTGAATTTAGCAAGGAATATATAGCTCCCTGATGATGGTCTTAGGACCGAAACATGTCGGAGCGTTTTTTATGTTTTAATGTGCAAATTTTTATAAATTTTATATATGTGTAGTGGTTGGTGTAATAATTGAGTATACTTTCTTTGTTAAAATGGAAAGCACCTACGTAAAACTGCTGTGCAGACGGCATATTTTATGAATTATTTAGGAAAGTAATTCTGTAATATCTTTACAAAACATGACACCTTCTTCGTATCAGACCGCTTACCATTTCCCCTTATCTTGGGCATAATACCTACGGTCCAGGCAGATGTTAATGTAGTTACAGTCTTCAAGTTACAGCAAAAAGATTTACAATGGCAGTCATAATAAAATGACATAGGGTACCGAATACGAAACCGAGTATACTTTTCCACACATTAGTTAAATACAAAGTACACCGATTTAAAAATAAACTATGTCTACTGCACACTTAACTTTTACGGAAATCACTTAATTGTTATGTATAATTTTTAATAACATTTTGGTCATATAGAAAAACAGCCAGTCTTTCAAAATTGCAGCAAATGTGTATTCTTTATGCTGGTTCAGTTATGGTTATGTTCCATAAAGGAAGCATAAAATATTCTAGGGAGGCAGAGGGTTCATTGTTATGTTACGTTTATTTCGCTCCTTAACAATACTCCCTGTGTTATTCTTGTTCCCCATTTGAGTGGTAACGCGAAATTTATCCTGCTGAAAAGCCATTAATATTTATCTGCACATATTCGTGGCTGTAAATGTTTATTTCAACGACCTCCTTAACGCCAAATAACCTGCGACAAGGAAAGTCAGTCCTTTCAAAAGCGACAACTTGTGCGTAGCATCAGAAGTGTTAATTACTTGCGACGGGATTGTATAAACGACTGGATAAAGTTAGAATATGCGTCACATGGCGAGCTTGACGGCTTACTGAACGTAACCTACCTGGCATTCGTACGTGCCATTGTCGCGTTTCTGAACGTATTTGATCTGCAAATTCCAGTCGTCTCCTCCCTCTGTGTGCACAACCTGGAATCTCTCGTCATTAGTGTAGGTGAAGAGGCCTGAAGTCAGTATGTGCCAGTCTCTGCGCCTGATCCACGACACCTGGAACACAGTCCAGTCACAAGAACTGGTTAACCAACAATGCAACAACATCGTTTCCCACAGACTCTTCGGGGCTTCATGGCGGCATACAGCTAAGTTTTCCATGCAAGAGTAATGGCAATTTGTGGTGGTTCACTCTTCTGGCGTTTCGGTGAACCTAGATTGCGCCATCTAAAAGATGTGCTAAAGGAGGCCTGGTTCAAGCTTCTACACTGTAGTTTTAATATGCGTCTTCCCGCTGTGTTTGTATAGATACTTAACAATAAATAAGACAATTGGCCAGATGTTTATCGGACCGTGCATCATTGTGATAACTGAAGAATAATAAACCAACTAGATACTACTTGTTATTTTATTGTACTTCGTACAGGCTCAACATGTTTCGGGCACTACTATGCCCATCATCAGGAGCTCGGGACTATGATGTTGACTACCACATTGGTCGTTTCGTTTTTGGTTTGCTGTGTGTTGGAGGTTAGGTGCGGTTAGCGTGGAGTAGTGTCCGAGCTGCAGCTGCAACACGGACACTACTCCAGCCGATCAATGTGGTAGTCAACATTATAGTCGCGAGCTCCTGATGATGGGCATAGTAGTGCCCGAAATATGTTGAACCTATAAGAATTATAATAAAATAACAAGTGGCATCTAGTTGGTTTATTATTCTTCAGTTAAGACAGTCAGCCTGTACAGAACACTTTAGGGTAATCAAGAAAGCTACATGTTTCTGTTATGTAAAAAAACATCATCAGGCTTCGTATTTCAGAGGTACACTAAGAAGGGAGTCAAACAGCTACTGCCACATGTTCAGTAACAGTACTGAGGGACGGGATCTCGCCTATATATGAAACGTTTGTAGATATCACATTTGGGAAATATTTTTACAAAATATAAAATTATTGTAAAACATTATTAGTAAGGAAGACGTCAGGCATAAAATTCTTAAAATTGGCGATGAATCTTCAATGAAAATTTCAAAACTTATGACTAGCAGGCTGCATGGTTGAGCAAAATACGGAAGCGATGGGCCGGTAGTCTGTTGGAGGTATATTGCTGGACTGTCTTATTTATTGTTACGTCAGCACTACAAGTTCACAAAATAATTTTCTATAAACTCAGTGTTTATTTTTGTAACAATAAGTCGGCTTGTCAACCCATCAGCTCTGTAGGGACGTACGAACATTTACAAGTTAAAAATTATTATTTTTAGAACATTATCCCTTACGCCATAGATCTGATATTTACAACCAAATATTGAGAAAAATAGACTGACATTGTATTCTTTATCAGCTACATAAACAATAGGCTTGTGTGTTTTCTGTGTTACGCGAGTTTTCATAGTCACTAAATGTCGGCACTAGACGAATAAGAAAAAGCAGGCAAGCAATGTAGGTAAATGTAACACTATGGCGCTTTTGCGTAATGTTTACACCGTCTCGACTAACCTAACAGCTTGAATCCATTTCACTCGATGACAGCGCTACTTTAAGTCACCGACAACAGTTAAACGTAATTAGGTCTTCGCGTAACATGACCGATATTTTCGACGGATTGTAACCGAATTTGGATTTTATAGACAGATTTAAATGAAACTCTCTAATACCAAATTTTAGGAAAATCCGTCCAGTGGCAGCCGAGTTGATACATGCGCATAGACAGACGAACGGACAGACATGAAACTATTAGGCGCTTTTAGTGACTATTTGAAAGCATCTGAAAAGAAGTTTATCTATAACTGGAATGGATGGCCACGAATTCCACGGAGTAAAAAATGAACGGCACCCAGAAAATACGTTACTACGAACAGCATAGTTTGTTTGCTGCCTTAATCACTCGGTTTTATACAACTGTCAGTTTGAACAGACAGTACACGAAATTCACGCAACGAGTCTCGAAAGTTCTTGGCTTAGACGAATGTGAAATCAGATTTGTTTTATCTGATAATACAGTGATGTATTGCATCACGACTTTCGAGCATATTAATCAACCCGAAACCATGAACCAAGAAAAAATATGGCGCACAAGATGTGTTCCATGTGCTCCTCTGAATCATCTGTTCAAACCATTTGTAGTTCTGACATATCCTTCGCAAGCCGCTTTCAAAAGGCGCAAAAAGAAAAAGTATTTGAGATTCTTTCAGTGAATGCGTCCTTACAATTGATTGATTTAAATTAAAATTGAAATGGCTCAACACTACTTTGTAAAATTCTCAAATAACTGAACGACATAAGTTCATGAAAGCAAATTATCGGTTCTCCAATATTTACATGCATACAAACGGAAGGAAACACATTCTAAATGGCGTTCCGGCAGGATAACGACTGTCAACTTCGTGATCAGCTTAACAATTTAGCTAAAACAAGCTCATTTCTTATGTGGAATCGAAAAAGTAAGAGTCGTTGTTCTGTATAGTTCACATCATGCAACAACTTTCATAAGAACAGCCAACTTTTAACGATATCGATATATTTCTTTTCACTTTCACAAAAACCGCCACGCTATAAACCAAAATAAAATTATCGCAAAATACTGTGTGCATGTCATACAAAAACTAAATCGAAACTTCCTAAATTATTCGTAGTATGGTAAGTAGAACATGTGGACAGAATAACAAATGACTTCTATACTAAGCGTTCCCCCTTTTTTTTTTTTTTTAATAAGTATAAAAGTAGCAGGGTCTACTTTTATAGGAACTGTAGTTGACTAGTCAAAATAAATAACAAGTTTATATGACGGTTGAAAACTTCTAATGATAAACAAATATAAATATTCCACATAAAACTGAAAGCAATTTTCTACTTTGTATACTTTCCAATCCTTTTGTATGAGGTGAAATTTTCATCTCATTTTTACGCATCACATCACACAGCGTCAGAATGGCTCCTTTGAAGAAAAGGGACAGTTAACGAATACCTTGAGACTTTGAAAACCACAAACCTTTCAGATTTCTGATGAGTGTGCTAATTATACAATATCTAAACACAAAACTATGTCAAAGGCGCGATTTTTAGTATTCATCTCGCGTACCGTCTCTGGGGGGAAAATTTAAGTTTTAAACAAATTACTCTGGCGCTGACAACTTTGATACGCGGTTTCATCATCTATGCTATTTTGTACGAATGGGCTGTGAAAATGTTTGAAGAGCAACAAAAATAAAATTAAATTGTGACAAATTTACGCTATTCTGAATAGGAAGAAAATGCATCTCGTACAATGCATTATTATTTTTAAAAAGAATTTCTGGGAAGTATCGGTTTGGCAAGCCAGCTTGCCTTAGTATTACTGTAGCCTATAAAAAATTCTCACGAAAACCTCAAACAAAACGTAAATATTCCAAGACTATATCACCTACAGCGTAATCTGTAAGTTTCCAACGTCACCATTTTAATCTGATGTTTATCGGACCGTGCATCATTGTGATAACTGAAGAATGAAAAGCCAACTAGATGCCACTTATTATTTTACTGTACTTCTTATAGGCTCAACATGTTTCGGGCACTACTACGCCCATCATCAGAAGCTCGTGACTATGATGTTGACTACCACATTGGTCGTGTCGTTCTTGGTTTGCTGTATGTTGGAGGTTAGGTGCGGTTAGTCTGGAGTAGTGTCCGGACTGCAGCTGCAGTCCGGACACTACTCCAGCCTAACCGCAACTAAATTCCAACCTACAACAAACCAAGAACGAAACGACCAATATGGTAACCAATATCATAGACGCGAGCTCCTGATGATGGGCATAGTAATGCCCGAAACATGTTGAGCCTATAAGAAATACAATAAAATAGTAAGTGGCATCTAGTTGGTTTTTTATTCTTCAGTTGTCACCGTTTTAGTAACACAACATAAAATAATGTCTCCCAGAAAAGCCTAATGCCTATGAATTCTCTTCTCCGTTACTGTGGGTTGTGGCGACACGGTACTGGGTGACTGGTTCCCGACGTTTCGATATAGCGTAGTGTTCTTCAAAAGTCGTACACAGAGCACCCAATGACGTGGCGCCATATCCCAGAGGTACTGAGTGCCAAACGTACCGCTGTGAGGGCCTAAAATTTTGCACAGTAAGAATATCATACATATGTTGTTTATCGCTATGAAACGACAACCTTCGTGCAGATATCATACTTTCAAATACACTATAAATCTGTTAACAAAATTTTGAATATATATATATATATATATATATGTCCTAGGTACAACCATTCCATTTCCCCAAATGAGTGTTTTCTCCGCCCTGAAATTGATATGAAATTCAAAGCAATTATGAGGTAGTTTCAAACGGCATGCGATCCGAACAGGCCCACAGTCGCTAATTATGGCGGTGGTGGTAGGCATGTAAACAAACAAAAACACACACACACAAAATGGCATGTGAATTTGTGATCAAATCTAAATCTCTCGTCAAAACTTCGAAAATGACGAGAAACTTCCTTCTTCTTTAGAGACAACCGCAGCAGAATACTGCCGCAAACTGCAGTCATGTGTTAAAGGGCGCAGCAAGAAAAAGAATCAGAAATGTGTTTGTCCTTCTGGGAATTATTACACTTCGTTCACGGCTGGCAGCCCTGCAGGATGGGCGCGGAGTAAAGGTAAGTAATTTAATCTTGGAACGTGCCAGCTGCCTGAACGCAATCCACCCTCCCCATGGGTATAATATTTATGTTGAAATGTGAGCCACGAATGTAGATTTGATCAGTGAGACCAAGCTCTCCCATTGGTCGTACTGAACTCTAAAAGTGTTGAGAGACCAAATACACTAGTTGCATCACAAAAACATTAGTTACTGAGCTTGGTAACGAAGAAGCTGCAACCGTGTTCATTATTATACCTAAACATTCTCCACATTACATGTGGAGAATGTCCCTATACATGAAGCAAGATTCAAATGATTTTCAAATAGCCTGCGACAAACTGAAACACAATTCACTGCCGTTGTGTTTAATAATATTGTAGCCACTGGAAGCTGCTACACGTTTATATGCTGAAGAATAAAACACAACGAGATGCCACTTATTATTTTATTGTACTTCTTATAGGCTCAACATGTTTCGGGCATTACTGTGCCCTTCATCAGGAGCTCGCGACTATGATGTTGATTACCACATTGGTCGTTTCCTTCTTGGTTTGCTGTATGTTAGAGGTTAGGTGCGGTTAGGTTGGAGTGGTGTCCGGGCTGCAGCCCGGACACTAGTCCAGCCTAACCGCACCTAACCTCCAACATACATGGGCTGCAGCCCGGACACTAGTCCAGCCTAACCGCACCTAACCTCCAACATACAGAAAACCTCCGGGCTGCAGCCCGGACACTACTCCATCCTAACCGCACCTAACCTCCAACCTACATCAAACCAAGAACGAAACGACCAATGTGTTAATCAACATCATAGTCGCGAGCTCCTGATGATGGGCATAGTAATGCCCGAAACATGTTGAGCCTATAAGAAGTACAATAAAATAACAAGTGGCATCTAGTTGTGTTTTATTCTTCAGTTATCACAATGACGCACGGTCCAATAAACACCAGACGTCTATAAACCTTTACCTTTAAAAAGGCAGTACGTTGCAGAACAACACAAAAACATAAAATTACACTCTTTCAGGCCACGTGCAGTGAAACAGTCACCGCCCACCGATGCGAAATGCCATTTTTAACCATTAAAACCTAAAATTTATGTACGTAATTACAGTATGTATACACACAAATCTGAAATTTAATTCAAATAGACAGGACATGATGTAGCAATTTGTTCACGTGAACGAGGTGCTAACTTTCCGTGTGCTACCATGACATAGGGTTTAATCTTGCAGAAAGGATTATACTGCCATAAACTTTGAAGTTCTGAACCAATTTCACTATTCGTTATCATTCCCTATCAGAAGAAAATGAGACTAGATTCCTCCGAAAAAATTTGTATTTAAAGAACGAAGCAACATTTCTCCGAAACGTTTGAGGCAGCAGGATCTTCACGACAGTTGGTACTTGAGGAGTGTCAACCCAACTGCAGTTAACAAATATATTAATATCAATATTAGGATGAAGTAGCATGATCTTCCGAGGCCATGGTACTTGAAGAAGGCTACATCATTTTCCCCCGAAAAGTTATTACTTGAAGAATGAGGTTGCAGATTCATCCAAAAGTTTGCTTATTGGGGAAAGAAGCAACAGGTACCTCCGAAACTTTGCTGCTTGATGAATAAATCGACAAATACCTCCAAAATTTTGTTACTTGCAGAAGTGTGTACCAGTTTCTGCCGCAACACTCATATCTGCACCCAAAGCTGCACAGTGCCACTTTTCGCAAAACAGCGACCAGAATATTCGAAGCAGAGGAACCCTCACACCATACACACGTTCTTCACTACACTTGTTCAAATTCACTGTTCCCCACAAACACCCAGTCCCATCTATTTACATCAGATGACTAAAACCGCCCGGAACGTTATTTTGTAATAAAGTTCTTTGAAAAATGAAATGATAAGGGAATTTTGACGAAAAATGCTAATTATATTCACATGTAATTTTCGGTAAATGAATAAAAATGGGAGAAATTGCCTGTACGCCCTCGTTTTTATCTGATTTCCAAACCTATTACACGGGGTCCAATAATGACTGGAACAAGAAGGCGGAGGATGTAAAAAAATTGAGTTCTTATTTTTAATCTTGTTTCGAAACTACACTATAAACTACAACCCCTAATAGATGTAAAGTTTAAATAGAATTTTCAAGTCTTCAAAAGCAGCTTGTCGATGAATAATTTTGTACGTGACGTAAAAACTGCTATTAATACTTAAAACTCCTTTGCATGTATCACGATGCCGATGTGTATTGAGGAACTTCATAAATTTATAAATAACTGAATAAATATTATTTACTCTTTAATATTAAAGAAGGCGAGACAGTCAGGGCATGCAGCACGCTTTACAGGGATAACAAATGCACACAGTACTCTGGCAGAAGTCCCTGCATGAAGAACTGATATTAAAATCTAAACAGGGTAGTAAAGTAAGTCTTGATTCATCTACTTCGGGACAGAGACAGACGTGGACTGTTTCAGTCACAGTAATTAATATTCCTGTTACAGGCAGACACTAGCTGAGTGGCTCCTGCTCAAGAAAGACTAGGCTCCAAGGCAATAATTACGCCGAGCGTTATTTAACAGAGAACACGGAAATATATCTGTATGCAGAGGCACATCAGCATTATGATTACGTTGTCAACAACAGTTTTTCACCTGCAATAAGCGAACATCATGTCCCATTAGAAGGTAGCCAAGATGTGTTTGTAAAATAAAAGTTAGTCCGACTCAGTTTTATGTACACCTTTTTGTTCCAGTATAAAGTCATACCGTACATTACATTATTCCTTTATCTTTTCTGGGAGTGAGCTCTGGTCCACAACCCTCCCCAACAACTTTGACATTCAGAGGACCGTGTATCGCATTCTTATAATAAAGCCTCTCAAACAACTTACTAGACAACCAAGTCGTGATAATGATGTCACTGAAAGCAGGGACCATTATCTTTGTGTCACTGAAACCCAATCACATTTCAAAGACTGGCACAGAGTTTATGGAAAGCTAGTAGCCTTATAAGTCGGAACTGCAATACGTACCTTTGTCTATGTGGTTTGAATGTACGCGAGCTAACGAAGCACATAAAATGGTTCTTTTTTCCTAACCGCAGTAAACTGTAGGTGTAAAATGGGATTTTATAACATGCCTAGAGAAAAAGATCTTTCGGACAGAAGTCAGACAACTCACTTCGCACTGAAGAAACTTGATTTCCTACTAATTTTGTGTTTTAAATTCTGCATTTAGCTAGCGCGGTCGTCAATGAGCTAAGAACTGCAGTAAGGTTCATATGTTAGCGTGTGGAGCTAATGTCCTTATCTTCTACCTGAATCAAAATTCTAAATATGTTATAAACTGCTGTAGATATTTTGTATGTTATCATTATCACCATCGCTAATGTCTTTCTGGAAACCACTTATAACTGCGCACAGTTTAAATTGGACACACAGCCCGACAACCTCAAATTTTCGGGCAGTAATATTTTCAATTATTATCGCATAATGCAACGTGCCCCATGCCAGATTGGTTCGTGACGAAGGCCAAGACTAAGAAGCAATCCAATCGGTCCTCCAGGATTGCTGGAGGTTGGACGTAAGGCTGGCATCCTGCTCCGGAAAAAATATTGTTACGAAATCCAAAGAAGCAATGGCCGGACGGTCCGAAATACGACGACCTATGAAACGATTTAAGGACCTGAGAATTGGTTCGTGGAATGTTTTACGGAAGGTGCCAGGAAGTTAGGGGGAGAGAAACTGGAGGAATGCTGCAAGGAATGGGGGCAGCTGGCACAAGCTTCTGAAGAAGGCCTTGGCTCAAAATGGGTTTTTGTGCCAATGATGATGATGATAATGATAATGCAACATAAAAATGTTTGAAGAATGTTTATAAACTATCCTCACACAAAAGTCTTATTCTTGCTGCTAATTTTGCATTTGTTAACGCTGTCAAATTGCGAGCTAAATGAAAATACACGATCAGCCACTTTGTCGTTTTTACGCACTCTGCTGAAACAAAAGGGCTTAAAACTGCGTATCTGTCGAAGAGCTATTACCGCAAACAACTCAGGCCTAGGAGAAGCTAGTTCTGTCCACCATTACACGGTTGTGTGTCTGCTATGTCTTATTAGTGTGCGTAGATATCAAAAGCCACGAATTTGATGTTTGTGTGACCCTGCATCTCTGATACAACAGTACAAACAACCAACTAGATGTAACAGTAGCAATTTATTAGTAAATTCAATAAGCTCAACATGCTTCGGGCGATAATTTTGCCCATCTTCAGGAGCACAAGACTGTGTGTACAGCTTGTGGTATAATGTACCGACGATGCCGCCTGCTGGTGACAAGGTTACCAGCAGGCAACTTCGGTGGTGATGTGGCTGCAGCCACATCACCACCGAATTAACCACACCGATGTATTTTTTATTGACTATTTTAACAACTGTAACTTTAGTAAGCACGAATAACGCGCACCCTGATGATATTGTGATTGCACCGAAACATGTCGGAACTGTTTTAATGTAAATTTTAGTATTGTTTTAAGGCATTTCTCTTGTGCATCAGTTGGTGGATAAAGACTTTGATCTAATTTAATTTGCGCGAATGAGATGCACACTTTATTTGTCAGAACGGTATTCTTAGACGGAGAAATGTGTAATGCATTTTTTTTTTATAATTATCAGTCCAATTTAGAATGTAATAGTGTGTCCCCTGATGCTGCAGTAAAAGTAACAAAACATCAGTAGCGCTGCCATATACTCCGTATCACATGCACCGCCCTAGGCTGACAGATTTTTAACCAATTTAAGACAAACGTTTTCAAGAAAATTATTTTGCTATTTTGTTTCGAAGGTAACGAGCAATTTCACTGCTGAAAATGTTAAGAAATCTTCACAGTAGTAAACGTAAAGAAACCCTTTCGTTTTCTTGTTCTCTTGGACTATCAAATAAGTAACGACGCAAGAGCCAATACTCTGAGAACGATAATTCTGTCACAACATGTAGAGTGCTAAAGACAGTAAGTAGGAAAGAATGTGTAACTGCGTTATTGAAAGCTAAATATTGAACTTCGCCGCGTTCAAGAACATTTTGGAATATATTCTGTCCATAATTTTAAATTGAGCCATCCCCGTTGTGTATATATAAATAATAGGTGTGGGGTCAGTCTATAACACAACAATATTTAAAGGTGTTTAATAATGATAAAAGTAAAATACATGTTTCGGCCTAAGTGGCCATCATCAGGTTTACGTTCGAAAGTATAGTGGTATTTCTTTACAGGGTTGGAGTGGATAC
>Ga0136643_10008402_pt1 | contig 15090 bp, 16 predicted proteins | sample TergutLab28metaG_FD_96883 | JGI IMG/M metagenome (GOLD analysis project Ga0136643, IMG submission 96883) | Labiotermes labralis P1 segment gut microbial communities from Petit-Saut dam, French Guiana - Lab288 P1 (version 3) (version 3) | ecosystem: Host-associated > Arthropoda: Insects >... | reverse complement strand
TGGTTTTTACATAATTATAAAAGACTAGATATAATACCTGCACGGTGTTGTTGATTTACACATAAGCACTGCTGTGGTGCTCATGTGTAAATCAACAACACCGTGCAGGTATTATATCTAGTCTTTTATAATTATGTAAAAACCAGTAAACAATTCAGGGAGGAACCATTATATGGTACCTTAACAAACAGGTTCTGATAGCAGTTAGTCATCCCCAATATACACAACTCTATTAAATGTCATTATACTATGCAATATCTAATTTATATATATATATATACACACACGAATACCTTCATATAGCATAACTACTCGTATGAATTTTTATTGTTTTTAATTTTTTAAACCATAATCTATTGTATATATTATAAAATCTGCTGACACTGTACTTTTTACTACAAGTATACTTCCTAAGGTAAGCGGTTGGGATCCCAGAATGCAGTATGAACATTTGTTAACCTTGGATCTGTACTTTATGAGGGTCTGAAGATGACTCAGAGGGAGTCGAAACATGTCTCCCTAAAATAACATTTTATGTAATAAAAACTATTGTGTTTTACTGATACGTTGTACTGTGTATGTCACGAGAGACATTTGTATACCTTAATCGTAAACAAACATGGCGGCATTAAGGAACTACAAAACTGTGATTTTTAAGTCCTGAGGTACTGGAAATGGAAGACAGATTCCTTGTCCATTTGCTGATAAAACCATTCCTAAAATAAAGGCTTAACCAGGAAGACAAAACAGGAAATTACATTCTTGGGATTTGAGTGAGTCTTGAAACGTGTGAAAAAAGGGTTTCAGAACTGGCGTAGACCGGAATTGTAATGCTGACGCAATTACGTTAGATACCTATAAAATATTCTTGGGTCAGCAGTTTAGTTTCCCTCTACACATACAAAATTGTGTGTACCATTATGTACGGACTACCGGTGTGCTGATATTGGTCTCGTATACAAATTTTTTTTGCCATTAATTGGTGGCACCAGGGAATTCTGCGTGAGTTTTCTCGTGAATTGATGGCTATTTGCCGTCATTTCCGTTGCTTTTACTGGCTTTTAACGCGACATTTCGCAGTAATTCAGGCTCGTATCTCCTCCCCTTAGGATATTATCCCCCGTAATAGTGCCGCCTAACTTGTTGCAACATTTTCCACCTCAGTCCTTCAGTCGCCTGCGAATCGTGCTAATAAAGACGAAGCCACACTGATTATACAAAATGGCGCAGACACTCTTCAGTCATATCTGTCTTGGGCTGTTAAAGGAAGTCGTTTTCGTGATGTCTGATTCAGATGAAGACGTAGTCATATTTTGGGTCTGGCTCACATATTACCGGAAATGTAATAGGGCAATGTCAGTGTGTGAATATGAATGGAACGGCAGATAATGTTATTTTTATAAAATTTTCTCGGGCTAGCAGCCACGTCAGGTGGTTAAACCAACGTTTCGAGAACCGTCTGTGTCCTTTTCGTCAGGGGACTGACTCATATGTCCATTCGCGTCATAATATATGTGCCTGAAGGTTTGGCTCGTAGCTGGTGGCGCGAAAAAGAGGGTTAATAGGCGGAGTCAGGTATCTCCTCTGCTTCGTCCTCGTAGTAGAAGCAATTGAAACACACCTGAACAAGAATAATTGTAACAGAGACGGTGGCTGAATATTGTAGCAGGCCTGGTCTGCTATAACTAGCGTGGAGATGAACGACAAGCAGGACCAAACAGAGCAGGTACTTGTCTCGCCACCAGCTATGAGCCAAAGCTTCGAGCAGATATATCATGATTCGAATGGACATCTGAATCCACAGATCATCTCGTCTGAATCAGTCAGTTCCCTGATGACGAGGACAGAGACGGTCCTCGAAACGTGGGTTTCCTTGCCGTTCAACTATCTGACGTGGCTGCTATCCCGAGAAAATTCTGTTTAATTCAGTCGCCGTAGAAGTTCTAAATTACAGAATGTTATTCTGTTTTGTTAGAGGATCTGCGAGAACATGAAAACAAGTTACACAGTTGTACAAGAATGATGAAGCCAACCTTTGAACACTTCTTAGAGCTCGTTGGTCCTGCCATCCAGAAACAGGATGTTTTCGAACAAGCAGTTGTTGGCTATACTGACGTGGTTATTTTAATATTTTAGTAACGGTTAAGGGTAAATTAATAGAGCTGTCGTGTGGGGGTAGAAATATTTTATTATTCTTTTACAAAATCAGTTTTAGGATTTAAGTAGAAGGCTACTGAAATATTTATCCAACGAACAGCTGCCAGGGGAAAGTGACCTTAAAGACAGAAGTGGCATTATAGACAAGTGACATAAAAGATGGAAGTAACATTATAGCTAGAAACCCCGTTATATGAGCTGTATTAGTTTGTTGCCGTGTGTCCACCGTACTGGGATGCTGGTATATAGGAGAAAGTGAATCATCGGTTCTGCTACTTTGTAGACGAAACTGTTTTCGGCTCTTCTCGATATTGATGAGGGTTTCCGTCTGAAGGAGGGAGTTGGTTCCCTCATTTTCCGAAGCAGTATCTTCCGCGTCTTCTTTTAATGGTGCATCGAGATTACCTCCAACTCTTTTATGGCGACCCATAAAGTCAGTTTCGACGAACATGCTATCAGCAAAATACGGTTTTCTTTGTCCTCCTCCTCTTCCCCTCTTCTTCGCCGTCGAACTAGATGGTATATTTTTCTTCTCTCGTAATGTTTTGGCATAGCAATTTCTGAATGATGTCCACTTGGCTTTACACCCTGGTACTGAAAAAAAAGGGGGGGGGGGGTTATATTGGAAGCTTTGACTAGCGTGATGCAGTTAAAACCTAAGACAAGTTCATTGTAAGGCAGATCTGTGTGACTGAGCAATACCGTCCTGCTGGTGTGCTCAAGAACCATATCCCACAGGGTATGATGATCCCCCTGTCTTATACAGACAGGGTGTTTATGTTATCGCTTCTCTGAGCACGGCAGCTTTGTCGCATAGCAAGCCTCTACCCGTGTGAACATCCCGTGACTTCTGCTACGCTCAGTGAAGCAATGGAAGAAACGTTATCATTTGCATATTTAAGGGATACCAGAGTATCAGAATTAGTCACAGGGAGATGTGTTATATTACGATTTATGTGTACACACGTAGTTTAAAATTTTCTTTGTCAAGCACACAGCTTGCAGGTAGTATTTCGCATCATTATGTTATCAGGTCAGAAGCTGGACTGGCGTACTCTGTATAGCAACTAGGCTAGGTGCTGGGCCGTCCTGGGCTCGAATCTAGGTAGGAGAAAGATACTTTTCTCCTCTCCAAAACGTACCGAGGTTCTTTCCTGGGAGTAAAGCGACCATGAAATGTCGAGGTTAAGACTGAGTGGAGATTTACGGACGGGGAAAATTTTATCTTTCGCACTATAAATTCAGGCTTGGAGCTTCACTTGTACCGAAAGTAATCCTTGAAACTTTTACTGCTTTGTGGAACATCTGCCGAAACCAAACAAGAGATGATCGAACTGAAATTTCTGAACATTTTGAGGACACGTGGAATGTACCTAAATTGCACGGGAGACGGTGGTTGGAGAAACATTTGTATCGTATACCTGTTGACTTCATTAGTATAGATACTGCTGTCCATAATTTTGCAGTTTGAATAATCCTTTAAATGAGTATAATCTTATTAAGGCTGTCTTGCTTTTGTTAACACAATTTGTCGGCGTCGCATTCCTAATGTTTTTAACTCTCAATGACCACACACAGCTGAACTGCTGTCTGAAGCCAGCTCCACAAAACAAGGTAACCCGGAACGGTATTAATAGTCACTTTTTCTTTGTCTGGAGCTGTATTAAGCAACTGTTTTGTCAGTATTGGTCGACCCATATAGTTCTTAACATTTCTAAACATCTTTCTGCCTCAGACATGTTGAAGGCCGTTTCAATGTGGCCTTAGCCTAAAGGACAATCTATTTACCTTTCTTTCCCCATCCAGTACGCAGTAAATGGGCTGAAATACGAAGGGGACTGGGATCCAGAACATGTCGTGCTGAATGTACTCTCTCTTGCTGAAGAGAAGGAACTGGAGCCAAACAGCTGCCATTGTTGTAGCCTCTGTCAACAGTGCCAGGGCCTTTATTAATTTCACCCTGTCTGTCGCTGAGCATCCATTAATTGTGCCTTGCTTGAATGTATTTTATTAATTTCGACGTAGGAGTCTTGAATGTATAGGTCGTCTGTAATTTTGGTCCGAATGAGACAGAGGACTGGCCTGCATTTTGTGGATATGTTTCAATACATACCGGGGAGACGGAGAGGAGTTCCGTCTAACCGTGTAGTATTAACTAACCACGGGCATACTGAGTACAAACTGAGTAGGCCGAAGGAATTCATCATAACCTGGTTTTATTAGTTACGTCAGTAGAACAAAGCCTTTCTAGAGGAGCTTAGTCATTCCAGTCTGGAATTTCCGACGTTGTGTGGAAGGTGAATGTTTATTGCCGTGTTGACAACGGTCAGCCACTGGTAGCCATCCACAGCCAAATGAATCTAATCACACACTGTTTCTTTTAATTTTTTTTTTTTTTTCCCTTTCCGAGTGGTGCCTTCCCTTCAGATTTTATGACCAAGATTTTTATTTGCATCCTTCAATTTTCTTTGTATAACTTTCATAATTCGTTCTTCTGTTGGGATTCTCTAAGATATATATTTTATTCAGATTCGTACCACTGTTTTCCGAATCCAGCTCTGCTAAATGACTGTAGAAATCCGAGAAAGATGTGGTAGAACCTTTATGAGGTTATGCTGGAGAGAGAAACTCCTTGGATTTCTCCGGTTTAATGTTGGCCGATTTACAAGAAATTAGATCGTGGCGCTGAGATTACAGCGGTACGTCGTTTTATATTCGTGCCTCTGAGTATACGAGTACAATGTGTGATGGTGCACCAGGACCGTTAACTACTCTGTGTGCTATAAAATCGTATCACAGTCACAGACTTAAACGTTCGCAGTGGTTATATTTAACCTTTTATAATACAGTATCATGTGCTTAACAGTGAGCAAGTTTGCAGTGTGCCCACAAAAGAGTATGCCTGTTTGTTGGATGTGAAACAACGAACGTGATTTCTGTTTGTACTGATCACGTAGTCTGCTTCCTTTAAGATGGGAAGTGAATTAAGTGAACTTTATGCTTCAAAAGGGTTACCCTCAGGATGGCCATTGAATCTTTAAGCAGTAGGCTGTAGTGAAATGTAACGTTTTTATGTTAAGGGCAGTGTTATGAAACCTCTAATCACAGTGCACTAACGGTGAAAATGCATTACTAACCCTTTAATTACGAAGCGCAGACCGCTTTAGTTAAAGACCCAGTTCGTACCGCGCAGTAAACACTTTTCATCTCGGTTATAAAAACCAATCAGTTTATGCTGTAAGTGGCACAAGTCGCTGTTTGTTCTCAGATAAATACAACACACATAAATACAGTGTGGGCAGAGCGTACCGTTGTTGGATGTTACATTGGTTGGTGCATCACATAACCAGTAGGCTTTAAAAGGTTAATATAGGCACCACGTGTTTCGCATCGTGCTAGAAATAGATTGATTTTATCCGTAGGAGCAGTAATTGACCGGACTTAACAAAGAATATTGTGTTTACCGTGAGGTAAGAACCGAATATTCAAATGCAATTCAAGTGAATTTCGTGCTTCAAATGTTTAAAACTTATAATCGGGTTTTTGGACATGTCATTATTTTTATAATTGGTTTGCTGTGTGATTTGAGACAACAATTCGTCAGTCTGCTTTTCTGAATCGAAGAATGAAATCCGCAACTGTACATACTGTTACTGGAAGGGCAGATTTAAAGAAAATTCGCAGTAGCCCGTAATTAGAACGGAATGCAACAAGTAACTCGAAGTAAGCAGAGTGTCTTATGTGTATACTGTGGCCACTGGAGTTAATGACGAGCAATCTGGCTCGGAGTGTGGCGAGTCTGAAATGCATTTGACTCTAGGTAGGGACACCGACCGTCTTTATTGCGGTTTTCATAGCTTTTCTCAGTTTTCCCAGGCATTTGATGTTTGTGTGACCGTGCATCACTGATACAATAATATAAACAGCCAACTAGTTACAACAATAATAATATTATTAATAATTTCAATCAGCTCAACATGTTTCCGGCGATAATTTCGCTCATTTCTCAGGAGCACTAGACTATGTTTACGGCTTGTGGTATAAAGCACCGACGATGCTGCCTGCTGGTGACCAGGATGAGTTGGAACTCCTGTTGCATCTCATCCTGGTCACTAGCCGGCAGCATCGTCGGTGCTTTATGCCACAAGCTGTAAACACAGTCAAGTGCTCCTGAGGATGAGAGAAATTATCGCCGGAAACATGTTGAGCTGATTGAAATTTTTAATAAAATTATTATTGTTGTATCTAGTTGGCTGTTTATATTATTGTATTATTTCCGAGGCATATTTGTAAACAGTGCCTTCAATTAGGTTATGACAGCTTCCTTCGTATCCTTTGATACTCTTTACTAATGACCGAACTATTCGAACCTCGATAGTCTGAGCAGCTGGCGCATCGTTAAATAAGTAAAAAAAAAAATAAAAAATAAAAAACTGAAATTAATAAAAACCCGTCGTTATTGGCACTTGGCCTAATACCAACTGTAGGTGGGTCTTACGTTGTTTACATTCTCCTTTGTTTTTAATTTTCAGTCCGTGTGGTATAGTCCTTCTAAAATACATCGTGCCCCTGAAATTAGAAATGTAGCAAACACTCCACAACCACAGTTTTGCCAACCACGGTTTTGGTTCTGTATACTCTGCGCTTTTAATTTGTGTCGTCTACACGCGTTAAGAGTTCGTGGCATCCGCATTGTAGCGACATTTGAAATGGCTTTTACGACTTACAGGCAACCAATCCGCTGCAGGTGTTTGTGTCATATTTTGTGTGGTTTGTTTTCAGGCGCGTTTCAATAGTCGCGAAATTCGCCTTATTAGTTTCTTCATGTCCGTCGGCCCGGCTATCCGCATGTTATCAGAATGTCTTTCACAGGACCGATTTCTTTGAAATTTGATATTGTAGACTTAATGCAAATTTGCCGAAAAAAAAATCCGGATGTGCTTAAGAATGGTATAACCAACATCGGGTACTGCACATGAAGACCTAAGTACGTTTTATTGTTACCGGTGATAAAATCGCCATAAAAAGCACTGTTGTGTAGCACTCAGTATTTTATATTGTTGACAGTGGTGTATATCGCATTGTTGGGTTTCCATTACAACAGTGGTTGCGCGATCGCGCCACATTGTTATGCTACACGTACATTGCTTATCTTCACCCACCTACAGTCGTGTTGTGAAGATGTTATTACGTACATATTCGTTGTTTGGTTAAAAACTTGGGCTGAGGTAAGTGTTATCATTACCCGCGGTTTCCTTGACACTCAGTGTTCAGGCCTCGGTTTGGCCAATGGCGATTGTTTTCAGGAGCCTACCCTCACACTTGATGGATTGTTGTAGTTATACGCTTTAAAAATCCGTATCTGTAATAGACCAATAAATTCCCGATTCTCTTATAGCTGTTGTTATGTGTGCTCGTAAAATTGTAAAGAGCGGCTGATAGGTTCGTCGTGTCTGTCCGTCCGTCCATCTGTTCGTCTGCACTGAACATCTCTGCCTGCGCTGGGCGGATTTTCATGAAATTTTACGTTTGGAGGGTTTTAATAAAGTTTGTTGAGGTAATCCCAGTTTGGTTAAAATCGGGTAAATATTAGTAGACACAGTACTTGACCTACATACGTTTGTGACTGCTTTGGTTGCTAGCGTTGCCATGATTGTCGTGGGTATTGATCGATGACGACAGTAATCGATCCTAATCCGCATTATTGTGCAGTTTGTAGTAGTTACTATCTATTGTATATACGAATATGGAATATGGTATATATGTAGATTGTGAATGTACCGACAAATTGTGTACGAAACATTTTACATCAGCAGTTACGAGTACAAAATAATAGGATGTGGTAAAGATTTGACGTTATTTATGACCACTAAATTAAAATGGACTTTTACATGTAAATAATAAGTTGTACAGAGAATACAGTAACAGAACACAGTAATAGTAAAAACCTATTACTATTATTTTAGTCTGTTACTGTATTAATGTACGTTGTTATCACTGATAACATTCTGTAACATATGCATATTTATGAACAGTAACAAAACTGTGACCACAGTGGATTCAGTGTACGTAATTTTGTTGTCTTCTTAGAATCTGTTTCCAGGTAGGTAATTTTTCGTATTGAACCCAACATGGTGAAGGACTTTTCGCATTAAATAATTTCACAGGCTTTCGTGTAGGCCTATGGCGACCTCTCTTGTAGTTAGGTATGCTGCCATACGAATCTGTTCCGTTCGCTGAGGACCATCAGAAACTGCAAGTGCTCGGAAAACGTGTGTTTTTAAGGCATGATAATGTTGAAGATGGAAATGAGAATTACATATAGAGTAATATTGTTGATGTGTCTACAACGGTGGGGGGGAGGGGGGGTAGTAAGTGTCATTGATACTGAACATACCTAATTCCGACATTGAAGTAAGAAACGCTATGAATCACTGGGCCTAAAACTGCGCTATTGTGTGTAAGTAACTTGCCATCAGTCATGCCTTATAATCTTCAGGCATCAGTATAGGCCTACAAACGTTTCAGGCTTTGCGAACTTCTGAGGTGCAATAATCAGTAGCGCCCGGCCTCTGAATTTTGTACGTTTGATTTTCTTGTATCTTCAATGATTGTTCACCATTTAAAAATATCCTGCGTAATCACAAGAGATTTATATCTTGTTATTGACAGTTGTAGAGAAATGTGCACGTGGTGAAGGTGCAAACATTTAAAGTTATGTTTAAAATTGGGGTGTATTGGGAATCTGCTGGTGGGATAATGAGGAATCGAATTAGTGTCACTAGTCAGTGTATCGACTAATAAAACCTACGTTGGCCTCTGTATCAGTGTGGACCCATGTAAAGCCACGTTAATTTTCCCAACAAAACTCTCTTAAGAAATGAAAGTAAGGTTCTTATGTAAAGAACGCCTTTGATGCGGTATATTTGCTGTTAGTAACGCACTGCATTATGATCGTTCATATCCGCTGTGTGACATATTCCATTATTTAACACGATAAAACATCGAATCTTTTATCGTGTTTTTCGGATTGTTGTTTATTGTACGGGCCGCGCGTATTTGCCGTGTTTTTCGTTTCTAATATTAACGTGGATTAAACCTGGGATGATTTTCAACGATTTACTTAATCATAACAACCTGAACGTGAGATAATATCGTCACCCATCGCCATTTTTACACGAGCGTCACGAAAAAGTACATCATAATGGTGTGAGAAAGTCCAAATATTTGGAGAATTGTTTCTGTCCCTGCGCTGTATTTGCATGTTTTGTGTGCCAAGGGGGCGCACAGGAGTTTACACAATCGATACAGAGGAAGTAGCTGGTACAGCTGTAATGTTAGCTTGATTACCGATAGATATACTGCCACGTATTTCAGCTGTCGACACAAGTATTTTTAGATGCGTTCGCATAAATAGCGAAAAGCACCGATTAGCTTTGTCCCGTCCGTCCATCCGCATATGTCAGCGCGGCTCCCACTTGACGGATTGTCGTAAAATTTTATGTTGGGGCTCGTCCAAAAATTTGTCGAGGAACTCCGGGTGTGATTAAAATCGGACAATAATATCTGACAATTGACATGAATACCTAGACACGTTTATATTGTTGACGTCGGTACGAAATGTTTGGTAGCTCGACAACTGCAAAGGGAACCCTTTCTTGCGTTTCCATAGCAACACTAAACGGTTTTATATTGTTGACAGCTACGTGTAAGCCAACATCCATTGCAACAGTGGTTACACGAACGGACCACAGTGTTAGGACGAACATTTCTTATCTTGTTTACTTAAATTCAGTGCGAGGAAGACGCTGATGTTATCTGTTGAGACAAGTGTTCCGCATGTGATTGTTTTGCCAGTTGCCAGATAGAAAAAAAAAGTGACCTGTTAAACTGTTATTTAACTTTATGAAGCATAGAGGTGCACATTGTTCACCTGTAAGAACTATACGTTTTTCCCACTAAGTGTATTTGTGTTTTCGTGTGATACTGCGACTAAATTAATACAGTTCCTAAAGGTAGCTGGTATCGATTGGCGCGAAAGAATATTGATTAGCAGATTGTACGCAGATCAGAGTACTAAACTAACACTGGACCGGGGGTGACAAGAAGAGTGAAGATTGGAAGATGAGCTAGACAATGATGCTGTTTGTCACCGATTCCATTCAACTCTACAGTGAATACCTTACCAAAGAAGCTCTTGAAGGGTTTGTAGATTTCAAAATAGGACAAGTAATTCGCACTGTGAAATACGCAGATGACTTGTGCTACTGGCTAAGGAAGAAGCGGTGCTACAGGGCATGATTGAAAGACTAATTGAAATTTGAAGTTGCTGTGAAATGGAAATGAATGTGGAAAAACCCAAGGTGATGAGAATCTCAAGTCAACCATCCCCAATACACATTACGATAGATCAAAAACAGCCGAAGAATATGTATGGGATGTTTCAACTATGTGGGTAGCATGATAACAAATTATGCAAGACTTTGTATAAGTAAATATTAGACGATAAGGTTGAGATCTCAAGCACGTGAAATTGCAGGTCATTGTATGTAAATGCTCTTTGTATAATATTGCTATAATGCTTGAGGATGGCTTTTGATTAAAGCCGAAACATGTTGCATAATATACATAGGACACTGCAGAATATTCTTGTGATTGCTTCTGCCTTACTTCTCTGTTTTCATTGACAGTGTTGTTAAATAACACGTTTAAGAAAAAGAACACCCGTAAGGGTTCTTGTTTTCTTTTTTAATACAGACCGTTAATAAGCCGATTTCCAGCACGTGGGGCGCGGAAGGTTCTGTGGCTTTTGCCCTACCAGAATCTATACTTGTTACGCCCAAAATACTCTTGGAAGACGAACACAACTGGTGGAATGTTCTTACCTCCAGCTGTCTTTTAGCTAGCTCTGCTTTGCCTACTAACTGTGCTGTATAAAAAATTACCGATGCTGTGTGTGAAATGACCTTTTGTTAACACTTACTCGATGAGGTCCGAATCCTACGGCATTCGGTAAAACATTTATGCAGACGAACGCTTGCGGGCGCAAAAGTGGAAGTCCAAAAAGCTTCAAATTAATCATGCCAATGCCGTTGCTCATTCCTCCAAGTCTGTGTTGCAGTTTTCAGCTTTACTTTGATGTGGGCCATGCTTAAAAAACACAGGCCTTTATTGAGAGGCAAAAGGAAAGTTTGGAATATACATGCGGCTGAACATAATTCAGTGGAATAGCCGTTGATGAATCCAAAAGTCGAATTTCAGAGATGCTTTCGGGACTGGCAGGATCTGTAGAACATATTTCTAGGGCTGTTTCTTGAAGGTGCCTACTTTGAAGGACGTCATGTCCATGTTAGTAGGTTTTCATAGAATCTGCGTAATTTGCTTCAAATTAAGTCTTTTGCTTCCAGTACTTGCTTGCCACAAGGCTACCTCTGTCTATAAATAGTGTGCGTAAATTGATTTGTTTTAGCGCTTGTGACAAACAAATAACCCCAACACATTGCGTGCAGTCACATTGTTACGGAGAATGTGGCAACCAGCAGCCTGTTTTGTAACATGGTGCTATAAACATGGTGCTCGTAATGCGCTGTTTTATGGAGTGTACGTACATATGGCCCCCGTGATCTGCACGTTTTTAGCTGCTCTTCTCCCGCATGTGGTGGGAAAGAGAGAGAGGAAATGCTGCCTGCTTCGGTATTGATCATACGGAACAGCCCAGCGTTCGGTTCCTGGGAGCAACAGCGAGACAGGTAGACCTGTAAGTGCGGGAAAATGTCACACTGAGCGAATGCAATTTACTGACAGAAACATTTAGGTAGACCCTGTGCCACGACGCATGAAATGTTTCTGCGCAGAAGATAAAAGGGTGGCCGTAGTGTGGTGGGAGAAGCTCATGTCCTGCAAACAATACGATTTCTTGTACTTTAAGTGCAGTATAACCTTTACGAAAGGATTTCATTATCACAGAGCCAATCAGCAAACTGACCTCCTCTACCGCTCTACGCATCTTTCTGGCAAGTGAACTCGTTCATGTTCTTGACTCTGCACAAAGGAATTTTACGTCTTTCTGATTATATGCCACCACTTGCGTGGCGCGAGATGTGCTATTGTATGCATCTACACTAATATCAAAGTGAAATAGGACAATATATCTAGCTTTCTCTGACTGTGAGGGAGAATATAGATAGGGGTGTGGAGAACGAAGCAGCAATACATATTTCAACTTAACGAAAAGTGAACTAACAGGAAGATGGGGAAACACCGAGTACCTGTGTTGTATGTACTCTTTACTGACATCGTTAAGGTGACCAAACATAGGGAGTTGCATTGGGCTGCGTATGTAACACGCACAGAGGAAATCGGAAATGCATCCGAAGTTGTGGTCGGCGAGCTTGAAGGAAAGAGACATTGGGATACCTAGGGTAGTTGATGGGGTATTATGAAAATGTATCGTGGAGAAGTAGATTTTCCGATATAGCGCAGTCTGTGTAGTGATTAGGCTAGGGGATGGGCTATCACAATTTGATTTACAACAGAGAAGGGTTTTTTTTTTCACCACAGTCCCCGGGCCGGCCCACGCAGCCTCCTTTGCAGTACTTACCGGGGACCCTTTCCCCGGGATAAAACGGCAGCAACTTGAAGCTGATCATTCACCTGCATCTAGTACTGAGGGTAAAAATGGAGACATGCCTCCACTGCACTGAACATCATGTCGTGGTGCATAAGAAAGCACAGGGACAGGTTATTTACGTCAGACAAATAGGTTGTGTAGATATGGACTGCATGCAGCTGGCCCATGTAGAGATTAGTGACAGATTTTTTGAGTGTGGTGATGAACTCTCGTGTTTCGGAAGAAACGGAATTGGTAGCAGAGTATCAGGTTATCAGAGGAGACTCTGTAATGAGGAAATTGTTATCGATTGTGCATGGAATGGGTGAAGCAAATAACTGGGACAAGAAGGGAATGCAAATACGCATAATGACATTCTGCTTAAGTTAAGTATGTCTGTACATGTAGAGTAAAAAAAAAAAGGCAGTTCTTAGAAGCAGTCTTAACGGCAGGCGGTTGTGGGAACGCCGTACGTGAGCAGTACGGCAGTTTTCTGGCAAGTATAGCCTGAACTGAGCTCTAGGAATTAAGTAATGATATTCCGGTAAGGTGAAGGTAAAGTCGTCCTTCTGCACGCCATGAAGCTGTATGAGGGAATGGACTTATGGCTCCATGCGTTCGTAACTTTGACACTAGATGCAGGTGAGTGGTCAGACCGCCCCTGCCAACTCGCCTTCGCGGAAAGCGCTCCCGACACCCACTGAGCTCCGTATCCTGTCTTGCCCCTGTCGGGGATCGAACCACGATTTCTCGGTCGTCCAGCCCAGAGCCTAGTCAGATTATGTACCTATGTGACTGAATGAAGGAACAGTGAGACGACAGAAATGAAGAAGTGTTTTCTGGTTTGGATTACAGCTTGTCCGAAACATTTTTTGTTGCGATTTTGCGTGCTTTATTCATGTCCCCCCTCCCCCCATTTCATTTGGCTATCCATCAGGTATTGTACCCCAGAGACTTACGGATTTTTTTCCCCCCGTTGTGATTGGAGGAGCCGAGATAGCTCAGTCGGTATAGTGATTAGGCTGTGGGCTAGACTACGCAGGAATCATGGCTCGATTCCATGCAGGGATAAGATATTGGTTACTGGGATCTTTATACCGCCGGGAGCGGGAAACTGACCCCTCACCTTTATCGGATGCTGGGGTTCAAATCTCCACACACCCATACGCCATCATGGCATGCTGTTGAATTAAGCACACGGAGAGCATTTTTCTTTAAATGTGCCTCTTTAAAATACAAGATTTGCAAATCTTAATGGAGTATACTTTTTATGTTGTGCTATTTTTGTGTCATTTGTAGCCACATTGCAATACATAGTGTGCTGCATAGTGACTGTGTGAACCACATTAAAAATTACCCTAAACTTACAGTGTAAAACACACGACACAAAAGTAATCGAAACCAAAAAACTATTTTCACGGATGAAATTCGTGGTATTAGTAAATGTCTCCTATTTTTCTCAGAAACTATAATTACACTTGTAATTAAATTTACATATATCATGGGTGCATCCTTTACAAAGTTGAGATTTTAATTATTAACACACTTTTTCCACCTTTGCGTGAGATGCTGTATGCCTATAGCGTATACTGTGATGAAGCGTCGGAGCTCTTCACTCACAGTGTTTCAGCCCGTCTTCATCCGCAGGACAGCGTCCTTCAAGTTCATCCTTCACCGGGCCAAAATGTTGGAAGTCGTACGGTGGTAAATCGGAACCGTAGGGAGGACAAGGGAGAAGAAATGCAAATTGCAGACTTCTACGGACATAGTCATGGCAAGAGTTCTGGGGACAGTGAAGGAATCTCGTTAGTGGAATTCTTGGAGGGAGGTTCCACAGTCGATTCAGAGCGATATATGCAGACATTAAAGAAGTTAAAACAACGAATTTAAAGGGTCCGGCCAAACAGGAAGCTGAGTCAAGTCGTCATCCGCCCTACAGTCCCGGTTTAGCACCCTCTGACTTCCATCTTTTTGAGCATTGTTTTGGAAGGTTCCCGGCTTCGCCCTGTGTCCAGGTAAGAGCAGTATGAGTATGGAGCATTGGTGGAATGATACTGACAGAGGAAGCCAGAAGTAGTCGGAGAAATCTCCGTCCCAATGCCGCTTTGGCCACCACGATCTCACATGGACTGGCACGGGATCGGATTCGGGTCTCCACGATTTGAGGGCGGCGACACGACAAGGAGTATCATTAATCCAAATTTAAAAAAAAAACTCCGTGGCCTTAGTCCGCACGCGAACTATACCGACAGAGCGGCCGCCGCCGGTCGGCGAAGTTAGTGCCAACTTTTGCGGATAGAGGGGTGTCACGTGGTCAGCGCAAC
>Ga0136643_10008401_pt1 | contig 15090 bp, 7 predicted proteins | sample TergutLab28metaG_FD_96883 | JGI IMG/M metagenome (GOLD analysis project Ga0136643, IMG submission 96883) | Labiotermes labralis P1 segment gut microbial communities from Petit-Saut dam, French Guiana - Lab288 P1 (version 3) (version 3) | ecosystem: Host-associated > Arthropoda: Insects >... | reverse complement strand
GCGGACGCTTGTGAGTGCGGTAATGAACCTTCGGGTTCCGTGAAATGCGTGGAATTTCTTGACTAGCTGCAAACCAGTTAGCTTCTCAAGAAGGACTCTGCACCATGGAGTAAGTAAGTAAGTCTGCTGGGATGCTGTGTCTTTTTGAGTGGTAAATACGAAGCGTGATCAATAAGGTCTCCTAGATCATGAAAATTAAAACGAACAACCGTTCAATCGTTAATTATTATTTTTCAACACAATTTTTCCATCGGATTGGAGCATTTGCCCCAAATTAGCACGAGTTTGAAAATGTCGAATTTGACATTCAGAGAACAGTGCATCGTGATATATTCTTATAATAACACCAACGAGATGCAATCATTTCTCAAATTTATTTTTGAGGTAGAACTCTACTTGTTTCGGACAGGTTTTCTGTCCATCATCAGGAGTCTAGTACTGTATACACGGCAATAGGTATATGTCATACAGTACTAGACTCCTGATGATGGACAGAAAACCTGTCCTAAACATGTAGAGTTCTATTTCAAAAATAAATTTGAGAAATTATTGCGTCTCATTGGTTTTATTATAAGAATTTGAAAATGTCTTCGCCGTTCAAGTATAATTAGGGCTCTTTAACGTTCGGTGTAGCTTTCCGGTGGACAGCTCAAAAGGAGCGGATAAATATCGAACTGTGACTCGTTGCTTCTCACTGTTGTTGCCTCCACATACGTCCTTGATGTGCCGGGCCGACCGGTGCGATCGTCGTCATGGATGTCCGTTCAACCGTTTTCAAATTTGCTGCTTCATTTTCTGACACGCTGCACTCTCGTTACGTCATGGCCTGACACCTGTATCAAGTAACGCTGAATTTCGTTGGGGGAAACCTGTTTCGCCCCTAAAACCGAATCACGCTACGAACTTCTCATGGGATCAAGTTTCCAGTGTCGCACTTGCACATCAACTTGCACATCAACTAGCGTGTGACTTACTCACTCATGCGCAATCTGTTGCACGTTATCCGTACTGCGAGTGCTACATCCTGCCGATAAACAAGGAACGTGACACAAGAGTTACGTGTCAGGGAACCTTGTTTATTGAATACTACGACTCACAGTGGCGACTTTTCGAAATATCGTAATGCCTTCTATTTCAGGGTCACGCAGTCCAAATGTCAGACACTGTGGTCCTTTGAAACCAAGGTAACCTTTTAGAAGTCGAGATGATGTAATATCTCATGAATTGTTTGCAGTCACGGTATTAAATTCTGCCGTCACGTTCTTTGGAATGTCAACAATCGAGTCAGTTCAGAGAATATTAAATTTGTTTCAGCTTTTGAAACAGAAAGATGTTTGGGTCACGTGAAGGGAATACGGCGTTGAATGAGCACCGGAACACCATTTTTGTTTAGAAGCGTACATTTATGGCTGTGTGAGAAGGCAAATTTGTGTGCTAAAGCTACAAATATTTCTCTAACGAAAGTTTCTAACAATTATGAAACATCGATTTCGTTCTGCGAGGGGCACATTCTAGATCCTCTCCGAACACTCCCACACGCTGAAACCATCGTCATAATTACGCTCGTGGCGGAGCCGTGTCCCCATAAGCAGTTCAGAACATTCAGTGTATTTTTATAGGGCTATTCCCCAAATTTATATGAAATGTGGTGTTAATATCCTTTTTTTTTCCTTTTTGAGATTCCTGACAACAAGAGTAATACACGATACACAAAGCGCATCCATAAGAAACAACAGTGCACTACGTCTGGTCGGAGCTGACTGGAGCTGCAATATCACACTTCAGTGCGTCTCTAGACGCCTGTCGCCAAACTACACTCGAGCCTTTTTATTTCAATGTCTTTACCTGTGCTTCTCGCACAGTTCATTTGTGCGCTCCTTTATACCTTACACTTGAGAATGAGATGTTTTATTGAAAACGAATCATATGAATTTAACAAGCAGGTTCAGTTATTTGTCGGTGTAAAAAATTTCAGACGTTCAACATTCGCTTTCTTCGGGTATCCAAGCAATCAGAAAGCGGGTTCTAAACTCTCTTGGGTTATGTCTTTCTATTTTGTTCTGTGTCGTTTTTCTTCAGTAGAAGTTTGTATCATAGTCTTAAATAAGGATTTAGTAAACTGAACAGAGGAGGGTCTGAATGCAGCACGACTCTAAAAATATACTTATTTCCAAACAATTGGAACATGTTTATATATATATATATGTATATAAATTATTAAGGTTCCAACATGTTTAGCCTAATAATAGTAGCATCCTTAGGGATATCGTCACAAAAGAACATTTTATGCTAAAACATGTGGTCAACTGTACTTAGTAAATTGTCCACTGTAGGCGTGAAAAATTGAATTACCGGTGTTTGATATTAAACAGTCACTAGAATTAAGTTAAAAACTGTGAAATAAATGTGTGTGTGTGTGTGTGTGTTTTGTAGTTGAGTACTGGCATATGAACTGAGTTTGGAAAATTTAATCCATATTATGATATAATGCATGATACGGAACTGTACTGTACAAATCAGTAACGTGTTACTTATAGAGGTATGAGTGACTGCCCTTTTCTTCATGTATTGTATGTAGAACCCTCAGTATGCTTCATTTACTGCATAACGATGTCTGTGTGTTTTCTTATCCAGTGAGTAGGAACCCAGGGGTACCGCCCCTATTAACCGAAACGGCGTGGAACTGTACCACATTTTGAAACTATGGCACTTAGTTATGCTTGAAAAGCATTGGCAGTGGTTACTCCCATTCTTTCCGACAGCTGAATTACTCTCCTGAATGTGTAGTCTCCATGTACCCAACATGTCCCTTCTAGAAGATTCAAATAATTCGGCATATCTCTACGTATCGACTGGTAAATATTCGTGCCATCGTCTCCATTTCAGGGGCCCGAGAAGAGTCGTTCGTAACTTCGGCAGATAATGACCAGGGTCCCATGGCGTTACGTCGTAGGTTCCTCGAATCGTCAGCTACACCACTGTGAGAACCTCGGATCCCTCGTATTTTTCTTCTTCTTCTTCTTCTTCTTCTTCTTCCTCTTTCTTCTTCTTCCTTCATCATCTTCTTTCTTATTTTTTCCTTCTTTCTTTTTCTTTCTTTCTTCTTCTTCTTCTTCTTCTTCTTCTTCTGTGCTGTTACAGATTGTGGCTGATAAGTTTGTCACCTTGTGTCATGTTTTCCCAAATCATTTTTTGTAGACTTGTGTAAATCCGCCTAGGGGTGGTTGGACAACTTAATACTTGTCTTTCGCTTCTTCTTCGGACTTCTGTGCCTCTAAGCGGGTTTTCTAATTCTGAGCTCATACAGGCATTATTATCTTTTTATGTACGTAACTTGAAATGCCCAGTACATTGCCTCAGATTGCCTTTCAAATTGTATGATAAATCTGACAACTTTTTGACAGCATTATTGCGGGATATAATTAAATTAAATTTTTAAACGTGTAATTGTGCACGCGTGTGCGTGGTGACATGGGAGTTGATTCTTGTAGTCATTTATTGTTACTTACCTCGTGTTTTAGGAGCTGCTTGAAAACAAACTCTGAATTTCTATGAAATACAGAAATACAAAAAGAATCTTCTATCTTGTGAGCGGGTGCGCACCCAGAATTTTTATCTGGTGGGGGGGAGTAGGGTAGGCTAACCCTGAGGCTGTGTATAATTTATGTTTAATTTAAAAAAATTCTATTATAAAGTTCATGTCATAAACATAGCAGGAACATAACACTTTATGAATTTACATTTATATACATATAAATGTAATTGCGTGCTCTGTGACTCGCTCCCCTAATACATTAGCATTGGCATACGCACTGATGTGAACACAACAAAGTTTCATTAGTTTCGTCAACACATGCTACATGCTTCAGTCGTGTAGACTGAAACGTGTAGTCTGTGTTGATGAAAATAGTAAAGTGGATGACGGCAGGACATATGTCAATATTAATATCGTATGCCACAATGAACTGCACAAAAATTCACTTAATTCTTGGTTTTTTAAATTTCGTCAAAGACATCCCTTTTTTTATTTTATTTTTCAAATCCTAATGTACTTGGCATCAGCTGATTGCAGTAGCTGATATCGGCTGAAAGGTACATCACGTAAAACGTTTCATGTAATCGTGTGTTTTTTAAAACTTTCTATCTGGAGGGTTCTGTGGAGTTGCAGCCCCCTTGTGCGCTCTCTTGTCAACAATTTATTGAGTTACAGTTTCTTTGTTCCTATGTGTTTCATAATTCCGTCATCAGCGTTCAGTTTATTCAAACGAATTCCTTTACCTTTTGGGGCTGTTCGAAATACTGGATCAGAAGAACATCGCTATTATTCAAAATTGCAAAAAGGAAACAGAAGATAGAGAAAAACCAACGTGTGTGTTTAAAATTTTACGGATCTTCGGTTGTATTTTTAATGCAGTAACACATCTTTCGTACTTTTCAATTGTACGGACGTGCACGATCAACAGTACGTAGCATAAAGAGCAGCATCTTTGAAACGAATATGTATATTCCATTCAGTTTTTTTTTGCACGGTGCCTCCATCTATTAATTGCAGCAAGTGCTTGACTCATCGTCGTGTCACAATATTAATGCACTTGCACCAAATAATCTCTTTACTCTTATTTTCTGTCACGCCGTCACTTTACCGGCAAGTAACCAAATTTTGCCTAGAAATATATAACCAAAGCCCGATTTCAGACTCACAGTCTTGACTTTGAACATTCCTGCTGCCAATAAATTTGAAAGTTACAGCAAATCCTGGAAGAGATAAACATGTTTTGCCAAATGGACATTGTGAAGATCAGTTCGTATAAAATAAAGATGAATTTTGAGTTCCAGTTTATCAAATCTTATCAAATTCATCAATTATGATACCTGAGGTTGATATGTGAATATCAAATCCTATCAAATTCATCATTATGATATCCGAGGTTGATATGTTAATATCAAATCTTATCAAATTCATCATGTATGATACCTGAGGTTGATATGTTAATATCAAATCTTTTCAAATTCATCATGTATGATACCTGAGGTTGATATGTGAATATTAAATCTTATCAAATTCATCATTATGATACTTGAGGTTGATATGTTAATATCAAATCTTATCAAATTCATCATGTATGATACCTGAGGTTGATATGTGAATATCAAATCTTATCAAATTCATCAAGAATGATACCTGAGGTTGATACGTGTATATCATATCGTATCAAATTCATCATTGTGATATCTGAGGTTGATATGTTAATATCAAATCTTATCATATTCATCATGTATGAAACCTGAGGTTGATATGTGAATTAAATACGCAGCCTGTCTCCAATCATGAAGATTAATTTTGGTTTCATAAATAAGTAAGGGGGCTGATTAATTGTATTTCACAATTTTGTATGCCACTCGGAATCATATCTTTCACGCAACAGCAGTTTGACGTAATCCTTACAATTCCTCAAATTGAGATTCCCGCATTACTAGACAGTTGGATTACAAACACACCTTCTGTCAAAATGTTTTGTCCACAGAAAATGGGTGGGGGGAGGGGGCTTCTCATTACATATGCGTAAAAGGGTACTTAAGTGCTAGTCTATTAATGATCTCTCAAGGTGCTTGTCTCTCATGTAAAACTGTGTATCGGTGGGTTAGGACAGATAGTTGTTTCATTAGTGACAAGGCGGTTCTCTCTCTCTCTCTCTCTCTCTCTCTCTCTCTCTCTACAAGAGTGAACAATGGGGCACCTTGTCTCTCTTTCCCCCTTTTTTAAATTCAGCTATCGGTTAATATTAACCGTTATTTTATAATCTGCATTATGTCGGGGTTTATTTATTTTCAACGCATATTTTGATTGGATAATGATTCGTACTTTGTAAATACACAAATTTACGGGAACACATTTGCTAAAATTGTTGTTTATGCTAGGGTACATTGGGTTGAGACTCTCACCCTACCCTCCGCTTTGCTAAATGTTACATCGAAATATATACGTAGTGTAAGCACTTAACACGCTTCTGTTAGCGTGCATGTACTGTTAGCGATATCAGGAGGATGTAACAATCGCACAGACCTTTCTTGTGTAGGACCACCTACTGGATGTAATGCTGACCTTCAGCTGAGCGATCTGTGCCAGGGATACATCATCTTTCTACTGACCTGGTGACTCGGCTTTCTTTCCTCCCGCCGTCAATTATCTTCACTACTTGCTCTTATTTCGTAGCATTGCAAGCAAGGACATCCATCCATCATCTCGCCAACCATAATCGCATTGCATGACCAGTTGCCAGCGCACTTTACAGTCCAGATTTTGCAGCTGCTTGTTTAGTTACATTATAAAGTACAGTGGGGTATGTTAGAACGAACGTAATTGGTTCTAGAACCTCGTTCTTTATAGCATCTGTTCGTTCTATCGTACATTGAATTATATGTATTTAGGGGTAATACGTTCCAGGCCCACAGCCTAGAGCAAAGTTACCATTCAACACAACCATGTAAACAGGAAAAATATAATATAAAATAAAAAATATAAGTGTAAAAATAATACAAAATTAATTTATTTAACTTTTATACACTGTACATGTAAATTTGAAAAGCATAAACAATCTTTCCTCAGTGAAAACTATGAACAAACTTTCTCTAATAAATTGTATTAACAATCTAACGCACATGAAAAGTATAAACAATCTTTTCCTAGTGGAAACTATAATCGAACGTTCCGTAATAAATAATATTCCTCCGCGTTCGTTGTAACGTCCTGATTTTATTGATAGAAACTGTTCGTCGTAGCATTCGTTCGTTGTTGCGTCGTTCGTTGTAGCACACCCAACCGTGTATGATGAAACTGTCGGTAGTAGCTTATATTCCACAGCGTCGAATTACAGAATTATTAACGATGAATAAAGGATGCGGAAGGCAACGGTCTCAGGCTAATTTAAGATATTGTACCGGCATTTGCCCGGAGAAACTTGAAGACACCGTGATGCAGATTGGCTGGTCTCTGCTCCTAGATATGAACAAGGGTAAAGGTAAATTTGCCCTTGTCCACGCCATTAAGGCATATAGGGGGAGCAGAGGTATTGCTCCCCACATTCTTAACGTTGCTGATAGATGGAGGTAAGTGTTCAACAATATGCCGCGGCCGAGGAAAGAACTCCGGTACGCGTTGAATAGCAGGCTAGGTGGGCTGCATAGCCGATCTATATGTTTTGGAGGAGAGAAAAATCGCTTGCCCTTATCGGGATTCGAACCTTGGACTGTGCAGCCCATAGCCTTGTCACTATACTGACCACGTTATCGTGTATTCTTTTTGAACCCTGAACTTGCCTGCAGCCTATTGGTTCACGACTTCCGTTTGCTGTGCTGTGCGTCTCATAACGGCCATGTAGAGTTCATTTTGTTTAAGACTGGGTGTTGAAGTGGAGGGGAGTAATGATACAGAGTATTAAAATAAATCATTAGATTTCCGTCAAACACAATTATTTTTTTTATTTATAAATTTGACAACATGTTGCGGTCTAAAAGACCATCGTCGGAACATCATTACAGATACTTCAAAATACTGTAAGGTGCAATTCAGTGCAAATGAAGCTCGTGATAACGGAATCCTATGACTTTACGAAGTTTATATAAAACTTTACAAAATCACTGGTTTGGTAATACCTGGCCTGTAAGTTTGTCTGAGTTGTGTATAAAAGTATAGGATTATTAAAATGTTAAAATGAGATTTTTATATTTTAAAAACTGTTTTTTAAAACTTCTTATTGAATCACAAGTGTTGGCCATGCAATGCAAAACTCGTTGAAAATCGTAGAATGTATACGTCGAATTTACAGACGGCGTTAGGTATGTCATTACGATTATCTTGATATATATACCTTAGATGTTATTTATGCTCAGATAACTGCGTTGTCGGGGAATGTCGTATTCCGTAAACTTGTATTTCCAAAGTGCGAGATCTCGTTAATTTATGAGGCTTATCGGACGGTCGATGCGTTAGATGTATGCGTAGCGCAAGACAGCTTGCCGTGACGGTCCTTCTGCGCATGTGCAGTAGCTTTCAAAGTTACTTTTGTGCTCCATAAGCTTACAACTTCTTATTTCTGAGTAAACAATTTAAATACAGACATGTCTTCAGCATATTAGGATGAAATCTGAGGTTCTCATTCCGGTTACGATACATATCATGGGCATCTGTCATATGACGCTGTGTGTAGTCCGCAGTTGGTTATTCGCCGGCGTCTCGCCGCTCAGGCTCGCGTTCTTCTCCTGGCCAGGCCGTGTCGGATTTATGGTTTGTACAGTGGCACCGGTATAAGATTTTTTTTCTGGGCGTAATTGGTGCATAAAGGATTGAAATGAAATTTTGATGACTGCCCTGGCTTTATTTGCTGTACTGCTGCTGTATTGTGTTGGGTGACTGAGCAAAGCAAGGGACGGTTGAGGCTAGCCGATGTCGAGGCCAGATTTGAACTCAACACTCCAGAATACAAAGCAGGATTGGCAGCGGCTCGACCACAGTGTTTGTTGGAGGTAGTGCAGATGTGGATGTATGTACTGTCGTAGTCTATTAAGAACCCTATCTTCATATATATATATATATATATATATATATGAAGATAGGGTTCTTAATAGACATATATATATATATATATATATATATATGAATCATTGACCTGTCCTGGCCTTTCTAAAGCATGCACCTCCTACATTGGAAATGTAGATGCAAATGGCAACTACTTTATTATGTTAAACGCGTATCTTTAAAGAAACTGATATGGTAATTTAAGACTAGCAATATTTACATATTCCGTACGTATTATAACTGAGTAATGCCGATTATTGTAAAATGGATGGAAGGTAGGAACTACTTACATAAGAGGAATAACTGTATAAAGAGTTTACTATATTTCGCACCTGGTAGCACTGATGTGGAATATCAATGTACCTGCAGCCATGTTTTTGAAGCATCAATAGAAATTGCTTTATGAAAAGAAAGTGAGTTTAAGAAAACCTTGCGGTGCCAAAATCCCCTTGAATGGTTATAATAAAATAAAACTTGTGTGGCGTGAAGACCGATAAAAAGATGGGAGAAACCCTTTGGCTATTATGTCTGTCAGTGACCTCTGTCGGACAGCATCTGCACGCGTGTTTATGACATTGCAAAATATCAATGGACACGCTTCTTTGAAATGTTAAACAAATGTTATTTTACACTAGTCAGTTACTTCAATAGGAGTTATGAGAGAAATCGGGTACTAAAGGAAAACATATCGACTTTTCGGACAAAAATAAGATTTTTTTTTTTTTTTAGTGAAAAGTTTTTCAGCAAACATTTTTATGTTTGGTTTCATATTGTTTGTTTACTCGTGAATTTCAGCAAATGTGTTTACTTTTTGTCTCCTCTTTTTTTCTCTGTACTCTTTCGTCTTTCAGTATATATTCGACGTCAGATGCACGTAGAAACCCGCCGGCATTGAAACATTTTCACATGAATTGTGTGCCTTCCCTTATTAATGGTCGCGATACGTGATTCGCCTTTAGCGTGAAAATCGCAGGGAGCCAGATCGTGACTCATTGAGGATATAACGAAATTAAATGCAACCATTTAGCATCGAACTGAATCACAGGTGGAACATCAAAGTTTAGAACCCATTTTTCTGCGGCATACACGTTCTGGTCTTACCGCCATGAAGGTTTGTGACGGAGTAGCGGTATAGCTCCAGTCATTATTATCCACTGTACGAGATGGAGAGGAATAGCTTCACGATCGGCCGCTTTAACCCCGGGGTAAGAGCCCCTGGTACTCATGGAACGTGCGACTGGGTAATCTTCAGAGCAGGTTTGGATGCTTTTAGACGAGAATAATGTCTTCCTGTAACGGGAATCGAACCATGATGCTACAGAAGTCCAACCCGTAAGCTAGTCGCACTACCGACCGAGCCATCTCGGTGTTCCATTTAAAACGAAGTCACACTGTAAGTACTTTCCTTGTTAGTACGTGTGAAAGCAACATAGAAATGTTTGCGTTGCCTTATAGACATTGATTCGCCTCGCTTGAACGGTGCTTAACTGCAGACAGTGGCTTACCCAGGAATTTTGCTCGGAGTGGGGTATTCAACAAATTCAGCTGAGGACAGAGGACAGAGAGGAAGGGGATCTGGGGGCGGTAGCCCTCTAGTCAGGGGTTCTGGAGGCAGCTGTAATTTTGTACAAGAAATTTCATTTCATATAGTAAAATTTTCTTAATTTTTGGTACTTTAAGACTATTTATGATGACAATCAAATTATTTGTCATTGGTAATGTAAAACTATTGCGAACCGGCTGTAGTTTTAGAATTTTACTGCCTTTTTCCGAATATCTTGGGGTGTTGGCGTCCTAAATTCAGCAATGTTTAACAGTTTTCACAATCGGGTTGAGTTTGGCACGATTTTGGAGGGCCTTCGAAATTTCGGGGCGGGGTTTGAACCTCCCCAAACCCCCTCGGTACACCGCTGACTGCAGAGAATGTGAAGTATCACGTAAGGCGCACCATTATGAGCTACAATTTCGAAATATACTCGTTCCGACAAATAACCAGTACAGATCATGCGCTCGATAATTGATTATTCATAGTTACATCAATTTTGCCGAGTGAATGTTACTTTAAGTAGATGTTTTCTTGCTTTAATAAACATTCGGGGAGTTCTGTAGGTTTCAGATGTGCGTTCCTTCTTTCAAATCTCTTTTCAGCGCAATATGCACGCGAAAATTTCTCCCGACATCCAATCCAAACATTTCGCATATTCGTGTTTTTAAACGTATAGAAAGTATGGGTGAGACCTGGGAGAGCCAAACCGCCTGAAAGACGTGGGCGTAATGAAAAGGTTGTATAGAGGAGGTGTATTGGAGTCAACTGGCTTGTGGCATGCTATAGTGGCACGACGCAACGAACACGATGATTAATTTTGTAGTTCCAAGAAAGGTGAGATTTTTTTATCATCAGAACGAACTGCCGCCATCTTCTTAAGGACGATAATGCCTGTACGATTATAAGTTGCTTCAGAGTGGCGTTTTTAATTATTGTATGCTGATATGACCCACTCAGTCTTTGTCACATTGCTAGCCCACGGATCATACAAAGTCGTTCGCACATGATCAGTGGGAGTAGTAATTCTCTTCCTAACCATAGCAGCAGCGTTCATAGGGTACTATGACAGATATTTTGGGAAGCAACCATAATTACACACTCTTTCCCCCTCCACCCACCTTAGTGCTGCAGCTCAACGCGGGCCATAGCCTCCTCATTCTTGAGCTTTCTAGATCACACACAACGAGGCACCACGCTCAGTAGGATTCCTTTGGACGAGTGATCAGCCCGATACAGAGACCTCTGACAACGTATAACACTCACAATAGACACACATCCATGCCCCTGGCGGGACTCGAGCCCACATTCTCAGCAGTCCCGTAGCCGCAGACCTAGGCCTCAGACCGCGCGGCCGCTGAGACCGGCATTACAAACTTTCAGCAATCCATTACGTAGGGAAAGATGTAGAACAACGAGTATGCGGTACACCGTAGATAACGCAACTTTCACACGATACTTCGCATTAGGCTTCCTGATACCAATAGACCTATAGGCGTGACGTGCTTTGAACCGTAAGCCAGTTGGACACAAAATAGGAGGGAGAAGAGGAGGAGGAGGAAGAAGAAGAAGAAGAAGAAGAAGCCGCTGGATAGACATAAAACGGAACGTGCAAGCTAACCGTAGAGTGATGGCGGTCATTGGCATAGCTAGGTTTCTTGGGATATGGAGCTACTAATCACAATGACTACCAGTAACCGCAGTCATAATCATTTATTGAATTTGGCTCAATAATTCAAAATTTGTTGAGCTCAGAAAATCTCCCCCACCCTTCTGAAATATTTATTTCTCCGCCTCTTGTACACTGCCGCCCGGGGCGGAAGCACCGCTCCTCCCTACCCCCGTGCCACTCCAGCTATACCCGTGGTTACCATATATTAGATCGGGAAGAACCTAGCAGCGTTGGCAAATCGTTACCGTAAGCGTAATCCCAGTTATAGTTTAAGACGTCTGTTACTGAGCCCAGCGGTGCGGTTAACGCAGGACTGGCTAAATAGACCGAGGGACGTCGACTGGCGCTTTCGCACAAGTCTCCGCCCTCTGTGGCTGGTTGGTAGCGCTGGAAGAGTGGCCTACCTTGTGTACGTGATTTGGCACGGAAAGGGTGCACTTGTTTTGTTGCGTCGGTCATGGCAGTGTGGAGTGTGGGCCATTGTGCTATACTTGACCTCGGAATGATTTAACCAGTACAGTAATGTCAGTGAGGGGAATGAGTTTTATGTCGCGTCGGTTATGCCACCTGTACAGACGAAGACAGCTTTTCGACGCAAAGGGGGCAGACGCAGTAAACGGTTCTGAATGTAGGCCTTACAAGTACATGGAGAAAGAAGTGTAAGAGGCAAAAGATCAAAGGCCCGAAAGGTCCAAAAATGTGTGTATTCAATCAGTTTTCGGGGTTGCCGCGTAGTGGAATGATTTACCGACGTTTGTAGAGCGTTATGGCGTTAGGCGTCCGAGGTGAGGGAAATTGTGCGACTCGAGTCGCACAGTTTCCCTCATTACGGGCGCATAGCCTGCTGCTCTGCTCCTAACAGCCGACCACCAGCAACCAAAACATTACACACCATATGCGGCAATAACACAAGTATAGCCTCGAGCTCCTGATGATGGGCATATAAGTGCCCGAAACATGTTGAGCAGATTATAAGTGCAATAAAGCATTCAGTAGCATCTAGTTGGCTTTCTTCTCTACGCTTAAACTACGATGCACGGACAAATATAGACGGGAAGTTGTGAAAACAGTAATAAGATACGTGGAGTTTACTGACTGGGTGGGGAAGAGTTAGCTTGGTAAGAAGGCTGTGCTCCATAGAGTTGCGAGACGAGGTGGATATTGGTGTCAGGCCACGGCTGATTTGCCTCTGGGGAAATAAACTCCGGTATCCATTGGGTAGGAAGTTTGGTGGGGTATCACAATAGTAGGACTGTAAGTGGCAATGTAGGAAAAATTGTAATTCCTCTTGAAAATCGCGCTCAGATTCTCTGGTCGTCTAAGCGTAGTTGGTGTTCTGGATGAAGCTGTCGCTGTGCGCTCGTCTTCACATTAACCCGTATCAGTGTTCAGAACAGATACGACATTTTGCACGAAAAGGAAATACGGCGTTAATGAGGTAACTTTTCGATGACTTACCTAAGACTCTTAATATTTGCTGTCTAACAAAGCTCGGGGGTGCTTCCATTGTGTTTTATTGCTCAACATTGTAACATGTTTAGTCTGAAGAATGTTCAGGGCGTGGGAACTGTAATGTGTCGGCGAGACGCGATAGTGGCCACATAAACAACACGCCTAATAGTAACTGTTTTCTGTATCGCTGAGAGTTCTTTATAGTTTATTGTGTATAGCCCTTGGTTTTGTTTGCTAATTCCTTGTCGTTTATATTATTTTGCGTTTTATTTGTGGTTTATTGCTTGATGTCTGTAGCTCAGCCTGTAATAGCGTAGAATGCAGGATGATTAATCCTTTAAAGATCATGATTAATCTGAGGTGTATTTTAAAGTTATGGGTCGTACCGCGCTGTAAATGCCCCGTCTCGATTATAAAAATCAATCAGTTAATGTTAATGTTTTTGGTTTTGAGATCCTTACAAAACACAAAAATATACTGTGTGGCCAAAACACAGAGTTTTTAGATATTAAACCTGGTTGTTTATAAAGTAAATACGAGACTTTTGAAAGCGTCATTGTATGAAGAATTGGAAAGGACGGAGAAGGAATCAATCGTAACCTATTTGAGGGACAATCCTGTAATTTGCCCTGAAGGACTGTAGAATAATAAAACGTATTTCATTTAGAATTGTGGATATCCCGGTAGAGTTTTTAACTGGGTACGTCGCCAGCACAAACAAAATGGGAACACTACCACCTCAGCCAGCTTTCCACTTTCTACGGATTATTGAGTTCAGGGGAGTCGCCGTTAAGGTGTCTGTGGCTCAAAAGATACAAAAAATTGAAATTCTTGATCGAAGGAAACCTCCGGGGTCGTCGCCCGCTGATAATTAAAGTTTGTTGTCGGCGTCGAACACAGAGGATTGCTTAAACGTCGAGGTGGTAATTTCGAACGTTATTTGGAGAGTAAATATAAGCTTACTTGTTTCACGGATGCAGGCAGACATCAAAGCACGCTGACAGACTAATAATACAGCCTCTGTAAGTGAGGGAACGAGAATTGCGTTGATTTAGAGGTGTTTGACTCATCATTTTCTAAATCGTACATTCATATTTTATTGCCTTAAATTTGGTTTTCGAGATTACGTGTATTTATTGTTAAATTAGTTTTCTAGTGTTGTCGGAGGTTATGTACATAAATTATGGATTTGTGAAGGGTATTATCTTTGGGGATATTAAGCGTTACAGTCTAGAAGAGATTGACTAAGTTTTCGAAGGAATGTATATCTTCCATTTCCATGGTGGAAACAATCTTCATAGTCTTCTTCTTTTAAGGTGCGTCATCCCCATTATGTTGGTTCAAAGACAAAAATTTTTTGTGTGTTATACATACAGTTGAACACAACTATATTTCACCTAGTAGGACGGTAGGGAGATAGGACTGGAAGTAAGTGCTGATAAAACTAAGTACATGGTCATGTCTCGAGATCAGAATACAGGACGAATTCAGAGTGTGAGGATTGATAATAGTACCTTCGAGAGGGTGGAAGGGTTTAAATATTTGGGAACAACTTTAACAAACCAAAATTCTATTGCGGAAGAAAAAGAGCAGGTTGAGGTCAGGAAATACTTGCTATCATTCCGTGCAGAACCTTTTGTCTTCGAGGTTGCTATCCAAAAATTTAAAGATCAAGATATATAGAACTATAATTTTTCCTGTTGTTTTGTATGGGTGTGAAGCTTGGTCGCTGACATTGCGGGAGGGAAGGAAGCTGAGGGTGTTTGAGAACATGGTGTTGAGGAGAATATTTGGACCTAGGAGGGACGAGGTAACGGGGGAATGGAGGAGATTGCATAACGAGGAGCT
>Ga0136643_10008399_pt1 | contig 15091 bp, 8 predicted proteins | sample TergutLab28metaG_FD_96883 | JGI IMG/M metagenome (GOLD analysis project Ga0136643, IMG submission 96883) | Labiotermes labralis P1 segment gut microbial communities from Petit-Saut dam, French Guiana - Lab288 P1 (version 3) (version 3) | ecosystem: Host-associated > Arthropoda: Insects >... | reverse complement strand
GGTGGATAATATTAGGATGGATCTCCAGGAGGTGGGATGTGGGTATATGGACTGGATTGGGCTGGCCCAGGATAGGGACAGGTGGCGGACGCTTGTGAGTGCAGTAATGAACCTTCGGGTTCCATGAAATGCAGGGAATTTCTTGACTATCTGCAAACCAGTTAGCTTCTCAAGAAGGACTCTGCACCATGGAGTAAGTAAGTAAGTATAATAGGGTAAGATAGTAATTTGTGCCTTTGTTTTTTGATGTCAGACACATTGTCCAGTAGGCTACAAATTAAGGGATAAATTTTTGTGGTGTTACCTGACACATTCATTTTTATTCATACAGTACGATAAAACATGTCTATTTTGCCCTTTTTGGTTACAGTAATAGGCGTAACTTGGCTAATAACACTGGGTTGGGGGGATGGGGGCGGGGAATTGACCGTGGATATTAGGAACTGTAATTAATGGACTCAAGGTATAAAGACAGAGAAGATTGGTGTTACCCAGTCCTTAATATACATACATCCCCTTCCCCCACTCTCACTCCTATTTCTTTATTTACCCCTCTTCAACTCAGTAGCCAACACTACTCTCAGGCAATGGTTACAGTCATGTACGGGGCATTAAAACACTTGTAGTGATGTAACAGCTGAAAATCAGGCATATGTTACTATAGCATTTATTACTCAAAATCACTTACAAAATAACGTCCTAAAGTTTGGGTCACCATATACGAAACAATGTGTATATCATTATATCTGCATGTCTGACCACCACTCCAAACAATGTCTGCATCATTAGATTGTCACGTAAGTTGGTTCAAACACTGGGCCACTAGATAACGGTACACTTCTGCATGACTTATTGCCCTGTCATAAATACTAAGATCATGGCTGTGTTAATTTCTGAGGTGTCATTACTAAGCTTTGCAACAACAGATCCGCATTTTGCAGGATGTTTGGTTCTTACAGCAGTGTTGCTAAAGATTCAAGCCTTCTTGAATGGCATGCAGTATCATTGGGTGAGTACTTCTCAATGTTCTGAGTGATCATTGTGCCTCCTTAATGTCAGGAAACATTCACCCAATGACAGAGTTCAGCACCCTAGAAGGCTTGAATCTTTGGATCTGTATGTGCAGCAACTGCATCAATATCACAGTAGTCAGGCTAAACAATATGTCATACTACTGTCAACATTATAAACTAGTCAGATCTCCATGTAAAGTGCCCAATATTTTTGTCCCATTTTAACCAAATTTGGGGTTTCTAGACAGATTTTTGTAAAAGTTCCCAATATCAAATATCATAAAAATCCACCAGGAGCCATGCTAATACATGCACACAGACAGACAGACAAAAATGATGAAGCTAATAGGTGCTTATTGCCATTTATGCAAATGTGCCTAAATACTATTATTGTGAATGCAACATTAAGCCTTTGCTCATTTAACAAATCAGAGCACAATAAAATGAAATGTGCATCACATACTACAGTGTAGTGTGCAAGACTGACTGATGTGACAGCACCATAACATCATACCTTTCTGAAAACCCATTAATATGCAGAATTTTCATTTGCTTTATAATTGTTGTTTTACCAGACTCCCCAGTGCCTGTAAACAAAGAACTGACATTAACACAAAAGTCAATTTATTGTTATTTTTATCATAATGCATAAACAAGATGATGGTTTGCCATACCCAGCAGTAGCACCTTGGTTGCATCCTGGAAATTCTTGTTCCAAACCTTGAGGTTCTTTTCCAGCTGCCGGCTTCTAATCTTCTGATCTTCTGTCACTGGATCTTTTGGGTCAAAACAACCCATAGCTGCGATATTTTCCCTCTAAGCAACTGCCACAAACAATTGTAACACAGACCAAAAGATGTTAAGTGTTACTTGCAAATTTTTATATCTCTTAAACAGTACACTAAGCTGCATGACAACTGTATTGAAGCTATGCCTGAAGAAAGCCAACTGAATACAAATAATAGATTAATTGTTTTGTCTTCCAGTGACTAAAGATTTAGGTCCCCTGTTCCAATACTGATTATCAGGATACAGTGCATCGCAGGTGTACATGGATACATTTATAAATAAAACATTCACCTTTCACCAGTACTACCAGCATAATTATGACAAGGCTTAGTTGTGACTTTTACTTGTCATTGAAGAGGTACAGCAATCACTGCTACCACTTTTATTGTATTGACGTTTTCCAGTATCTCTTTAAATGACATGTTCCAGGTGTTAAACCCGTTAAGTGTTGTATCTTAATTATCCTGGGACAGTGTATCAACAGTGCCAGGATATCCCAGTGTGTCTGAAACTTACAGCATTTTTAAAATGCCTACCATACAAAAGCTAATAAGCTAAAAATTACTGTGGGCAAACAATTACCCAGCCATTTTGGATATCAGTAAATATTATTATGGTAATAAAATAAGGGATGATGGGACAGGTGAAAAATATAGAACACACAGAAGAGATGATTAAATACAAAATTTTCTTCAAAAATCAAAAGGAAATGGACCACTTCAGAAACCTAGGCATACACAGAAGTTAATACTAAATTCAATTTTGAAGGTATAGGATGAGAATATGTGATATGGATTCACGTAGCTTAAGATAGGGACCACTGGTGGGCTTCTGTGAAGATTGTAATGAACTGTCAGGTTGCATAAGATACAAAGAGAATCATTACTAGATAAAAAACTGTTAGCTTCTCAAAATCAACTTTCCTCCATAGGCATAAGTCACCCGTTCAGGTATTTCTTTAAATTTTTAAAGCCTCTATCCACAGGACAGAAGGTAACGTTCACCTAACCTGAAAATGGGGAAAGCAAGTGCTCCAAAACACTGTTAAATTTCTACCAGACTATATGGCACCACATCCTAGGAGACAGTATTCCTCACACCACAACAAGGTTCAGCAAAGAATTTTCAGCATTACCTTTCACCAAAAGCTTTCGGTACTTTATAAAGTGCAGATATAAGATCTGCACTCTTCTGGGATATTATGCAGTGTATGGTTCTAATTTCTTACTGACGTTTTGGGACAACCTAACGGTCCCATCTTCAAGGTTAAGAAATCAAAAGATTTCTCAAACTTCTTAACCCATGAGGATGGGAGCAATAGGTTGTCCTGAATCATAGGAGAGGAATTACCAACATATGCTGCATAACATCCCAGAAGAGTAAAGACATCATGTACTTCATAGCAGAAGTCTAAAATCAGGCAAAGTACAGATATGATGTATGGACATGACCTCCCCATAACATATTCATTTTATGCACTTTGTTTACAGAACACAACAAATTAAACATGCCTTATCTTTATCATTGCACCCTGCATTTCGTAGAGTAATTTAATTAGCATACCAAATAATGCACATACATAAAAATTTTTACATTAAAACATTTAAAATCGCTCCAACATATTTCGATCCTAAGATCATCCTCATGGAGCTACACTTTAGCAAGGAACAGTGTTGCTCCCTGAAGATGATCTTAGGATCGAAACATGTTGGAGCGATTTTAAATGTTTTAATGTAAAAAATTTTATGTATGTGCATTAGTTGGTGTGCTAATTAAATAAACATCCCTTACTCTATGCGTTATCTCTCAGCTTCTGAATCTGTTGCACTTTGACAGATCTCATTCGCATACAGTGAATTCCAACATAAGTTATGGATACAGTTTTTCACTCAGAACTGTCATCATTCACAACATACAAAGTGGGATAAAACAGACTACATGTTTCAGCTTATTAACCCATTAACAGACACTTATTAAGAACACTAATAAGACACTCAACAGTGCAATATGTGCAAGATCTACATGTGAAGGTGGAGATTTTGCACCTGTTGCAGTGTTAAGTGTCTTTTTAATGTTCTTTATATGGGCCTGATAATGGCGTAATAAGTTGAAACATGAAGGCCATTTTATCCTACTTTGTATGTTGTGTTCAACTGTTTTGAGTAAAGAATATATCTGTAAATTAATAACACAATAGGATGTGTCATCTCAAAATAGAAGTTATGAATCTTAACACAATAATTATTTAATACATATGGCATGTTCAGGCACTTTTTAGGAAAGATTACTTTCCAGTTCAGAGAATGTTATGGTAGCTGCATGCAAGCATCATTTGTTCTTGAATAATTCGGAAACCTTAAACAGTGTATTTGTGTCCATATAATTGGGTAAAAACTGTGATCACTTTTTGACTGGCTTATAGAGCAACTGATGACACATCACTCTCTCAGATCCTCATCATTCAACTACTGAGTTTGTAATACTAATATGCCTGTCATGTTGCAAACCTACAGACTGCAAACACATTGTTACCTGTACTTTTAAAACACTAATGATTACTAAAATTTTGGTTCAGCATTGAGTGCATCTGTTCAGATTGTGAATGTACAACACATCAGCACTTACATAAAACAAGTAAATAATGCACTAACACTACTTGATAACACTGTGTGATCCCTCCCACTGATTCTATCCCCACTCTGTGTGCAATTATCTTACCCAAGTTCAATTCCTAAAGCACACTAACAAGTATTTTATGTTCACCAAGCAAGAAACACTGATTCTGGCAAATAAGTATAAAAATTGATATGTCTTATCTCTCAGGTACATGGATTTTGCTACAAAAGATAGACACATCAACAAGTGAAGATAAGACAAGCTGTCAAGATTACATAATTCTTATCTTAACACACAGTTAAGCAGTTCAATGCAATGGGCCAACTGCAGCTTACAAGGCCTATGTGATGGAATTCAAACCGAAATCAAACAGAAACCTCCACTGAAATGAATAAGAATTGATTTGTGAGATTTCAGTTTCTCACAGGAGCATTACACAGTCTGCTGTCTTCTGGCATGTGACGGTATCTGTACAACAAACTAAACATCGTAGCTCAGCAGGCAGCAATATTAAAAGTGTACTTTTTAAGGAAATACTTGTAATTCAGTATTAATGAATCAGAAGCAAAATCACATAGAAAATCAATCGAGAAAATTGAAAGCATGATGCAGGTGAAAGACAAAAAAATGTTTCATAGGAGGGAGAAAGAACAGAATTAAGATGACAAATATGATTATATCACTCGATGGGGAAGAAAAGATACAGACAAGGTTTTGGTGGGGAAACCCAAAACAAAGAGATCAGTTGCAAAATCCAGGCACTGATGAGAGAATATTAAAATGGATCATAAAGAAACAGATCACTTGGAAAATCCATGCATAGATGAGAGAATACTAAAATGGATCATACAGAAACTGGCAGGGATCACAGGTACTGGAATCAGCTGGCTCAGGATAAGGACAAATGGTGGGCTCTTGTGACAACAGTAATGAACACTTTGAGTTCCACATAAGCCAGGGAATTTGACTAGCTGAGAAACTACTAGCTTCTCAAAATGATTCTGCTCTGTGGCATTAAAGAGTCCATTCACATCTAATAATGCAGATGTTGTATATATTCGACCACCATACACCAAACAAAAACTATGGAACAAAGTCTGACATAAACTTTAAATATTAAGATGCCAAAAATATATTTTCAGTAGTTCCAGAGAAGAAGAATGTGTTTCTTTCATGCACTACCTGCAAAGAATGCACAATAATAAGAAATTAAACCAATATATATAAACTGTATTATTTCATTTTTTTAATTACAATCCAACATGTATTGGTCTATAAAACTACCATCAGGGATCAATCCAATATGTCATGAAGGTTACAATATCATTATATAGTAAACATTAAAATCCTTATATATAATAATAATAATAATAATAATACATACATAAAATATTAATATTGTATATTTGGACTTTAACAATTATTATGTACTGGTCTTGTAATCTTCATGATATAATGAACTGATCTGTGATGAAGGCAGCAGAGACCAAAACATGTTGGATCATAAGCAAAATATGAAATAATACAGTTTATATTGTTGGTTTAATTTCTTGTTGTACTGAAAAGCATATTAAATATGCATCATAAAAATGTGCAAAAATGCTGCACATACCACACAGGATGGTGATAATCTGAGGAAGTAGCTTCAAAGATCAATGGCATTACAACAGAAACTGCACAAGTGCCCCATACAAGTGTAATGCCCAAGTACCATACTAACAGATTACACCCTTATGTTACTCATGCGCCATAAATGATGTGACAGAAAATGCTATTCCATTTCCAACCAAATCACAACACAGTTTAATTTTAAAATATTACATTCTCTTACCTCTACCTTCAATTATCTCTCACTATCTTCTTAACCAAATAAGACTTTCCTGCTGATTAGAAAAGCTGTTTATTAAACACTATGGTATTCATGAACACTATCACATTTGAAGATTATAATCAATTAATTAATGGCTATGAAAATGCATGGGCAAGCACAGGAATAGGACTACATATTCTTATCAACTGGTACACCTCAGCAGGTAGCTTCAAGCTCTGGGCAGTTTATCCCCTGGAAACAAGTACCCAATACCTGTCAGATGGGAAACTGGATTGGCCCAAGAGCTGGTCCAGATTTGGTGGCAATAGTGAAACTTCTTGCCCCTGCTAGGAATCAAACTCCAGCCATTTGGCCACTAAATTTACTGATTAAGGTATTCTACAATTCAAACAAAAGATGTGAACACTGAAATAGTTGCTGAACATCAGTTGCAGGAATCAGAGCTGTTATGTTGAAATTTTCATGGCTTTAAACAACATGCAATAATACTGTGATTTTATAACAGACTACAATATTGTAACACCATAATGTATTCTTCTTTTATTGTTTATTTTCTTTCCTTTCTTCTTGAATTTTACATTTAGACTGTACTGTTCTCTAGCACACAGGCCCAGCTTGGTACTTTTAACAACACGCACACACACAAGCAAAACTGCAAAGTCTATATCAGATATTAGGACAAAGTCAGGCCCCAACAAGCAAGGATGCAGTTCATATCTATGATACAAAACACTACGGGGTTTCACCAGGAAATAAAAATGACTGAACATTCATTGAAGGAAACATGGGAGATAAATGACAGGCAGATTTCAAACTTAATGCTGCCATCTAACACTGAAAGGTAAGTATCTTAAATATGTTTTAGGCAAATATACATCTCACTTAAGCTTTAGGTGATGGATTTAAATGTCAATTGTATCTCCTGATGGCCAGATTTTTTTGGTTTAGCATGGACATTTAACTGGCTACCAAGTGAACACACACAGGCCAGCATGTGGGATGCTAGGCCATTTGCCAGTACATTTTCAGACAAGAATACTGTCTCAAAGGATGACAATAATAAGATTGTGTGGCTAGGTTCTGACAGGGCTCATACGAAATGGAAATTCTGTAGGAGAACGGGAAATAAAACATGCACAGTGCAAATTACCAAAAAAAAAAAAAAGTATTTGCAGAAATATGAATCACAAGGTCAATGGCAAATATCATTCCATACCACATACAAAATGAAATATAACAGAACCACAGATTCCACAAGTAACTGTATTTTAAGAATACAGTGGAAAATCTGAACACATTCCAATCAAGATCTTAAAAAATCAACTGAGAGAGTAAAAAAGCAATGAAGGATACTATTTTGTAGTATCCACAACAGGCCTAGTGAAGAAAAGGGTGATCATGACAATAGTAAATTATCATTTTCACAGACCATACAGTTAGTCACCCTCTTCTGAGTCCACTTCATTTTAACCTTCATTTATAAATCCATGTGGGATGGGAGAAGTTATTCCATCATCTACCCTCTACACCATAGCTAAAATTAAACATGTATCATTACTGCTGCATAACTACATACTGTTGAATAACAACATTCTTATCTAGGAGAAGACATGGGCTGCTGCTTTCACCAGCATTGCTATCAAGTGCATATGACTTCAGAGTGTGGTATGTGCTGTCTGCTTTCTGGTCCTATCTTATTTATGTATCATATAAATCATATGTGCCTACTTCCAATTATTTAATTTGAGAGTTCAGGCAACTGAGCAGTCTAATTCTCTCCCACATGCCCAACTTGAAGTGTAAAGAGGAGAAGAAGTTTTCAGATTCAACAAAATTTTAATTGTGGTCTCCTAGGTTATCACATTATGTGCTTCTGTGTGATTGGTAATATTTCAGAGAAACCTGCTGCCTCCATTTTTAGGGTAGAAACATATCAAGCTGCTACATGGATAAGTCACACAGGAAGGTGGGAGTGAGTGGGTCACAATGCAGGAATGGTCATTTGGAGTGAGGGACCACAAACATAATACAACATCCCTGCAAGGAATGAAGGAAAATGGGAAAACAAGAATTTCAGAAATTAAGGGTTGAACAAATGTTAACATGTACATTATTCAATGATTCTGCATCAAGTTCAGAGGTTAGCTAAGTCTTAAATAAGCTATGATGATAATTATGTATGGTGCAATGGAAAGGGTCTCAGTATATTACCTAGTTATTTTTTACATGTGACTCAGAAAAACAAGTCCAGTCAAGTATACCTCAAATAAAAAAATCTATTTGACCCACTTAGTGGTTCAGCCAACCTCGTCGGTTAAAATGACATACCAGTACAATGTGAACTTTCACCCATTATGATGTAGGTCTGGGGCTTCATACCAACTGATTTTTAGCATAAGCTTGTGCTTATATGGAGTCGTCCAGCCTGAGACTTGAAAGAAGTTTAACTACCCAGAATAGATTGGTGGCCTACAAACATATCCAGTGGTAGTACTGCTACAATTAAAGCTTCCAAACAAGCTTGTCCACTGTATATCCTGTAGTGTGACTATACCGGTTACACCCTCAAAATATGACTGCAAGACCCTTATCCACAATATCTAGGTACAACTGAAAAAATGCAATCACCCAACAAGGTGCTGGTCGAGGCCTCTCATAGTCAAAAATCTGAGTTAACTTATTCTTAAATAAGACACTAATGAATAAGAGATGAAACAAAAGCATACAAATTTCAGAAAACAGACGTTTTTAATATACTCCATTGTGCAGATGACAAAGCGAGACTAATGAAGAAGATAATTTACAGGAACTAAGTCAGGCTTTAAATAAATTAGTAAGCTAATACAAACAACAACCTGATTCACCAAATAAAAAGCCATGGCATTTAGAAGGTCAATTCCAACTACAAGCTAGTGTAGACAAAACGGTACACAAACTGAATGTTGTATCATGTTCAGTTTTATTTATCAGTTATGAAACTAACCAGTGGTTTCACAAATTGTTCTAAGAGAGTAAATATAATGGATATTCTCCACCAATTAAAATTCTCTTTTTATAATATTTTCCATCCACACAATATAATCTTCCACTGCACATTTCATTTGATGAAGCAAGCTGCACACTTAACAAGACAAATGTTACATTGTTTTACAAACACATTCTATACAATTGTATTATATAAAAATTTTTACTTTTACAAAGCTGTCAATGGAACTTGAAATTCTCAAGCTAATGTGCAGCATTATCAGGCCCCTGCAGAACTGTCTTACCACATCCAAAATTCATCACACTGCTGAACTGTGAACTGTTAAAACACATGTGGTAGAAACCTCTACAGGTTTCCAAAATTCAAGTAGGAAAGGGAAGTGTTGGCAGTTGTAGTCTAGGCTCAAGTATCACTTCAGTAGTGACCATTTCAACTGCTCTTTTGCAGACTGCAACACCTGAAAACAGGAAAAGGAACCTTGAATCATACAGCCCATAACATGACCACTATGCCAACTACATTATCCTTGTTCCTCCTGGCTAAGATGTCACTTTGTAAAGTAATATGTGATTAGGGTTCATGTTCCATCTTCAGTTTCTTAATGTGAACCTTTCAGCTCAATTCAGTTCCGTATATCTACAATGGACATGCTACCCACATAGTGAGAGAATTTCAGTAACCTGCCAGCCTTGCATATTTCAGTAATCTAAAATGCACTTCAAAATGCCACTCATGAAAGCCAAGACATTTGAAAGCAAGATCTTGAACATCTTCCCCAAAAACCACACCAAATTTTTACAATGTTTCATTTCATAGCCTTCTTCTTCTACTTTAGTACTATGGCCCTCTAAGTCTAACCTTGGCTTCCCTCAGGACAGATGCAGCTCAAGCACAATGCATCCACCTTATTCTAGGTCTTTCTTTTTTTCCTCCCTCCACATGGCTCACCTTCTAGTAAATTTTCTACCGTCCTTGTACGACCCATTCTTACAACATGTCCAGGCAATTCCAATCTATGTACACATTTCATCCTAACTATTAATAAATTCAGCAGAAATTTTGCCTCCTAAAACAACATTTCCACAACCCTGCAAAAGCTTGACGGTGATTCCACATAACTCTACTCTACTGCAACATTTCTGCGATTCATACAAATCATTTACTAGCACTGAATCAGTCAGATCAGGTGATAATGACACATCAGCCAGATATATATGAGGGAGAGTCACATGAAAACCTCATATATTTTTTTATCTCGTAACTTATTGAACACAAAAGGTACACAGTGACTTCATTTTTCTATGTAGTTTCCATTGCATTCCATACAAGTGTTCCAGCACTTCAAAAGTGCATGGATACCTCTAGAAAAAAAATCATTTTGGATGAGAGCGCAGCCACTCATGCACCGCCTGCTGTACCTCTTCGTCGGACCTGAAATACTTGCCTCCCATCGCCTCTTTGAGCGGTCAAAAGACATGAAAGTCACTGGGGGTGAGGTCTGGTGAGTATGGCAGATGTGGAAAACACTTGAAGGACATATCTTGGATTGTTACAACAGTTGAACAGGCAGTATGGGGCCGAGCACTGTCATGTTGGAGCAAAACACCTGTACTCAGATGTCCACGTCATTTGGACTTGATTGCAGGTTGCAGGTGATTCTTTAGGAGATTTGCATATGTTGCACTGGTCACAGTGTTCCCCTTGGGCATGTAGTGATCCAAAATTACCCCTCGATCATCCCAAAAGAGAGTCAGCATAACCTTTTCCGCAGATGGTTTTGGTAAGGAGGTATGGCACCATTCCTTGCTCACTTTCTTGGTTTCCGGCTGGTGGGAGTGGTCCCAGGTTTCATCTCCCATAACAATTCTTCCTAGAAAGTAATCACTTTCTGCTTCAAAGCATTCCAAAATTTCCTGGCAGGCCTCAATACATCGTTCTTTCAATTCTGCAGTCAACTGGGATGGCACCCACCTTGCAGACACTTTATGGAACTGCACATCATCATGGATGACATGGTGTGCTGATCCATGACTCATATCCAGATGTGTGTCTATTTCATTCACTGTTACACGGCAATTTTCCTTCACCATGGCTTCAACTGCTGCAATGGCTCAGGTGTCACTACTTGGTGTGCCTGACCAGGTCGAGGAGAGTCTGTTACAGAACTAACGCCATTCATGAACTTCCTAGTAGACTCATACACTTGCTGTAGTGACAGACATGCATCACCATACTGAACGTTCATTCGTTAATGAATTTTGATGGGTTTCACCGCTTCACTACTTAAAAAACGTATGACAGAACACTGTTCTTCTTTGGTGTATGTTGCAAGTGGGGCCGCCATCTTTACGCTACTACTGTGCCGTTGTGTTGCATTCCTGCATTGTAATGCCACCTGTCGGCCACTCTTCAAACCATGAGTATCACTGTTGTCAACTTACAAGACAACACAGCTGTGTTTCGAATTTTTATCGCACTTTTAAGGTTTTCATTTGACTCTCCCTCGTAACACATGTGAGGGAGACAAAAATACATACAGAAATTTTTGTAAGGAAATTTCATGGAAGTAGCTTCTTTGAAGATTAAAAGAAGTTGAGAGGATAATATAATAGTAACAGGTTGCAATACTGTGAGCTGGATAGAAATGTCATGCAAGTGGCAGGCTCTGGTGTTAATGACAAAAGTCCTGTGGACTCTATTATAAAAGAGTAAAATGGTTTGTCATCTACTACTGATGGTCATAAAACAAAAAGTGCAGAGACTCAATACCAAACCTAATTACCTGCAACAGCACTTGAAAACACATTCACAATCCAATTATTAATGCAAAACAACAGTTACCTGCTAACATGTAACTTAAAACTCAGTTTAAAACATGCAGCTCCAAGAGCACGCACGTGGGTACCCTCATGCATGCGCACGTGCACACACACACATGAGCACACGTGTATATATATATATATATATATATATATATACACACTCATCCTTTATTCAATAAACCATTTCACTTAGTCATGAAATAATTACTTTTGCATTTGAAATTACTGCACAATGGAACTAGAATCCTCAATAAGAAACATGTCTGATGCTTCCTCTCTACAAGAAAATGTGCTAAAGCCAAATGGTGAAATCCTGTAGCAGACTTTTCAAAGTTTCAGTACAGATATATGAGACACCTTCCCATATGTCCCTCTTTCAGATCATTAATTGTGAGTTACTGATGGAAACATCCTTGAGAGACAGCCCCTAAATTCAAATCTAGTTTAATGAATAAAAAATCACTCCATACATCTACGCAAAATATTTGGGGATCCATCCCTGACAGAGTTGCAGCTCTACTTCCTTAAAGCACATTGCCTGTTCAGAAGCTACTACTTGTAAGTCAGGCAAAGAAATGTCATGCCTTTTACACAAACCAAAATTTCCTCTATTCACAACAACAGTTAGCCACTCAATATCTTCACATTCTGTTACTTAAAGACCTATTTTCCTCCCATGTATGCCTCAGTTCCCAAAGTAAACTTTTCCCTTTGGGTTTTCGGAATAAAACTGTGTGTGCAATTCTCATAGCTACCATACATGCAACATGCTCTTCCCATCTTATTCTCCTTAATTTGTTCACCACAGTCACATTTTGTGAGAAGCATAAATTATGAAACTGCTAATTATGCAGTCTCCTACATCCTCCCATTACTTCCATCACCTTCAACCTAAACATTCTCCGCCTATAGCAAAACCAAATTAATTCATGAAGGTAAAGGTAAAGTTCTCCCTTGAGCAGGCCACAAAGACCCAGAGGGTGAGTGGAGGTATAGCTCTACTCTTTCATTAACCTGGGTGCTAGATGGGGGTGGGTTGTCAATGCCACACCCCAGCCACTTAACCCCAAAGAGACCCGGTACCCAATGTATTGGAGGCTGGGTGGGTCCCAGGGCTGGTCTGGACGGGTGTGGAAAATCTCGCCCCCACCAGGATTCAATTCCCGGACCATCCAGCCCATATCGAGTTGCTATACTGACTGAGCTATCCCAGCCCACACCAAATTCATTCATTCCTTCACAAACAGTTTCTTCAGAACAGAGAAGCTCCTTGGAGTATAAACACAAGGTACAAAATATCTGCCAAAAAACCAGTTAAGACTGAACACAACTGTAACACCGCTGGTAAGCAAGATGAGGTGTATCTTGGTGCTCCACAGCTTGCTAGCAATCACCATGCTACTGAATAGGCAATGAGCCACCATTTCATCTATGAGCCATCCAAACAGAAGTAACATGTCATCTTTTACTTCATATAGCAAAAAAAAAAAAAAGTCATACCTATAGACATTCCACTGTACAAAATTGTGCATCATTTGATCTGCCCGTGCCAAACTAACATGAAACACATCCAGGTCAACTACCACCACCCACATCCCTCCCACCACCAAAAAATTAAATCAATTTGTTTCCTTTTCAACCACCTGACTTTGTATTCTAGAAGAATGCCAATCATTAATTCTAGAAGATTTACAAAATTCAAAATGAGGTATCATACTTGTGCCACGGTCTGCTCTCCCAGAGGAATGTCATCTGTTCGCAGAGCTACTCTCTGAACTACTGCTGATGAGTCAGCTTCCATTATAATTCTGAAAAAAAAAACACATCAAGATATTTTGTATTTTGTTAGCAAGACTTGAATTGCAATGATCAAGCACAATCCAAACATTTATCACCATTGACAGCCCAGTGCAAATATATGTACTACTAAAGATACAAAATCACTAGAATTCAAATACATCACAGCTATACGCCAGTTAATGTCAGGGACATGTTACATACAGGCATAACATTCAAAACACAATCTTTCCCATGGTAATCAATGTGAAAGGTAAGGATACATTTTCACTGTCACAAAATAAATAAGAATGCAAATACACTTTCAAAAATCAAACTATTAGTTACTGCACTACACAGTTAAAAACCACAGATGAAACATGTATGCCCAAATAAAAGAAGTAGCTCATGTAGGATCTAGTGCTAATCATCTCAAAGGAAAACTGTCTAACTTACCTATTCTATTTGTTCAACTATACAACGTAGGGCACTGGAAATGTTGGGCAAAACATGCTATTAATTTTTAAACAATGAAGAAACAAAAAATGTCATGCAACATAACACACAGTACAGCCATATCAAATTCTCTGTGGGGGCCCTGTTGGGGAATTTAGTAGGGGGCTCGTCTACCAGGCCTTGTGAAGGCTCTGGAGACAGGCACCTTTCTCCATAGTGGCCCTGTTCAGTATCACGGGAGGTCCGTTCACCGGGAGCTCTGAGAGGTAGTTGAAAGGAGGGCTCAGGAAATGGGGCATCTCCCTCTATGGGAGCTGTTAGGGGAACCTGGAATTGGAGCTCCTTTGCTAAGGGCCCTGAAGGTTATGAAAGGAAGGCTCTGGGGTTGGGCATCTATCTTCATGGGGACTCAGTTAGGCAACCTGGAGTGGGATCAGCTATCAGGGACTTTGAGATATGGTTGAAAGGGGCTCTGGAGGTGGGGTGCCTCTCTCTGTGGGAGCTGTGAAGGGAACCTGGAGAGAGGGCTCCCTTACTGGGGACCCTGAAGGATATGTAGGAAAGGCTCTGGAGACAGGCATCTCTTTCCTTAGGGGCCCTGTTTGGGGAACTTGGAGGAGGGGTCATTTATCAGGGACTTTGGGAGCTGGATGAAGGGGGCTCTGGGGATGGAGCATCTCTCTCTGATGAGGCTCTGTGGAGGGGGCCTTGGGGGGAGCTCCTTCACTGGGGACCCTATTAGATATGTTAAGAAAGTCTCTGGATACAGGCATCTCTCTCCATGAGGGCCCTTTTCCATCTG
>Ga0136643_10008396_pt1 | contig 15092 bp, 8 predicted proteins | sample TergutLab28metaG_FD_96883 | JGI IMG/M metagenome (GOLD analysis project Ga0136643, IMG submission 96883) | Labiotermes labralis P1 segment gut microbial communities from Petit-Saut dam, French Guiana - Lab288 P1 (version 3) (version 3) | ecosystem: Host-associated > Arthropoda: Insects >... | reverse complement strand
TTTTTTTTTTATTTTGTTTTTTTAAATACCCAACCCCCCCTTACAGATATGAACCCCTACCCACCGACCCCCTTTTCCCCCCCCCCCCCTTCCCCAGGAGATACTCATTTCTTTTAGAGCTGATTCGACACCAGGGCCATAGTGATGCCGGAAAAATTCAATGACCCCCACCCTCCCGTCGGGAATCGAACCGGCTTTTAGTTGCGATACCGCGTGCCGCCGATTGGTACATTCATGTTCCAAACTGCCTGTGTGAAAGCCATAGGCTGCTCAGTAAACTATTCTTAATACCGGAAGAGGTGTGGGTGCGTTGAGAGGCTATAGTATTATTCCCATTCTGTAATGTTGGGTGACCCCGTATGTTGCAGCTGTTAGTGACAGCTGATGACACGAGGGTGTCCTGCCTTATGGCACCTGTCTTTACGAAGATATGTCACTGATGTTTTTGTTTTAACCAAAGTGACAGAACAGACAGATGGACAAGGAAATATATCTCGATTTACGAGGAACGGAACACTAAGAAAAATTGTCTGAGCATTTAGGTGGCTACGAGATGATTTGCGATATATTCAGTGTGTGTATTCTTCCCCACTCGACGTAGTTAACTGGCAGTCTGACAGATGGCGTTAGTCATCAGACGGCCTCCACGCAATTCCGAGCGCAAGAAACGTCATGTTGAATTTTCGTGACAGGTCGCGGATATCGTCTTTCGATTAGAGAAATTGTTGAGGATCAAACTAAACTTAATAGGCTTGTGGCTTCAGGATTTACGGTCGTTTCTGCCCCAGTTGCCGGTAGTAAAAATGGATACGTTTATGCAACTTGGTAAATACACATTTGAAAGTTAACTGTGCTGCATTTGCTCCGTTTAAAGCAAATGGGCTCTTCCGAAAGACCACTCGTCTGTTACCAAAACTCCCGTCTTATAAATTCTATGTTAATGTTCTAAGTATATTGTTTAAGTCTATGGTGGGACAATGAGATGTTAGCTCATCTGTTGACGTGATAGGCTCTTGCGTGGATGATCATAGGGCCAAATTAATTTGCCGTCAGAATTTGTAGTGTCTGCACAAGAATGCTGGTGGTCGTGGTGATGGTGATGGTGCAAATATCTGCGCTTTTATTTAAATCAGTATTATTCGCAGGTACATGTATAGGAAACCTTAAACGATTTTCGACATTTCTGCTACGATACAGGTTTTTCCTCGCCTGTAACTTACGACTAGGGTTCATTCACTGATAGCGAGAAAAATTCTAGGCTTTTAGTATATGACTACGTATAGTTTGGTACATAGGCACTACTCGACAGAATTGTTCCAGTCCAAGAAGACGCTTGTGACTGACCTACCGTTTTCTCTGTCTCTCCCATCCCTGAACTTTAACCAAAAATAAAGATAAACTCGACGTTTATTGGGCCGTGCATCGTAATATATTTCTATAGTAAAACCAACTAGATGCACCAGTGTCTCAAATTTATTTTAGTTGGAGTAACACTCTACATGTTTCGGACGGTCTTTCCGTCCATCATCAGGAGTTCAAGACTGTACATACAGCAACAGACATATGTCAAACTGATACTGCCGCCCGCTTGCTAGCGTTAACGCTAGCAAGCGGACGGCAATGATGAGCCTGATTAAAGGACTATCGTGATAGGATAAAACATGTAGTAAATAATCTACCTTTATTACATCTAACAGAATCGAACTATCACCATCAAACATCAAAAACCGCCGTGCACCATACACCAAGATGTAATCAACAAGTTTCTGTATAGAAAACTAAGCTAAAATAAGCTAATGTGTTCACACCCCATAAATAGAGTATAACGCTCTCTTCTGTAATGGCCAGTAACTCAACAAAAATCCTCTTACTAATAACTTTGGTAGGAGGTGTATTAGTGTCTGTATCCTTTAATTCATGACTAGGAGCATGAATAGGTCTGGGGATCAATCTAATATAATTCATCCCTCTAATGTCCAACGTCAAAAACATGTACAACACGGAAGCCTCATTAAAATACTTCATTGTACAAGTGCTCGCCTCAGCAACACTACTATTCATAGTGGTGATAAAGACGTTAACAGAGGACCTATTCACATTCGAGAGAAACCCGTACACACCAATAAATAGCGTTAACGCTAGCAAGCAGTCGGCAGTATCAGTTTGACATATGCCTGTTGCTGTATGTACAGTCTTGAACTCCTGATGATGGACGGAAAGACCGTCCGAAACATGTAGAGTGTTACTCCAAATAAAATAAATTTGAGACATTGGTGCATCTGGTTGGTTTTACTATAGAAGAGAGAAACTAGTCCATGCAATTTGTCTCTCTCTGCGTGGAGGGTATTTGCTGTTGAAATGAGTTTGGCAATGATATTGGCAAGCAGTGAACCGAAGGCAGACGCGAAAAATTGGTCCCTTTGTCCACCGTACTTTTCGTCACGTCCAAGTACAGAGAGTGGAAAAGCTAAGTTCGTAAAGCCTAAAGCCTTACCATAGTACTTTGCAGCAGTTATCCGTCTTCCGTCTTTCGCTGCGCTAAAGTGGATCGAAATGTACAATGAAGCCCACCGGTTCCATGAGTTGGCAAATAATTCTTCCTTGTCCTGCAGTACCAGTGGGACGTGCGTAAGAACTTCTTGTTTGTTGAATGGTGTGTAAATAATCGATGTGGAGAGACAGTTAAGATTGCAGGGTGATTTAACACAAATTAAAGCTGGTAGAATATGTAACACAGCACTTTCTAGAAATTAGCCGATGTATGCTTAATTTTTTAAATGCGAGTTAATTATTGGGACCCCCTTATAGGGTCTTCTTACGCGACAAGCCGGATGTTAATACAGCGTATCAATAACTTTTCGCCACCATCCAGGCTGTTGCTATTCAGTTTCTTATGTAGGTATATGTAAACAGCTCGTAGATAAACACTAATGCGAATGTTTGTTTCTACTTTCCTCCCTTTTACGCCCCTGTAGTGGCCGAACAGAGAAGCAGGCACAAAGAGACGTCCAACTGCGATTGCGCAGTCCTCCGCAGTTCACGCGCACACCAAGTCGACGGTACCAAAGACGCATAGTAGAAGGAGCGCAAGACAGTAAGTTCAAATTGAAAACACTGAAATTAATTCCTACTTTCTAACCCTACCTACTGGTAGTAAGAGAAAAATATTACAAAGTTAATATACTTAAGAATTAATTTGGCATGCAGACGTCTTTTACATATGCTAACTGTGCTTGAGCCATTGTAGTAGAAAAGGCTCATGACTGTTATAAAGCTTATAATATATACTCGAGCATACTTATTGCATGCATATATGACATCCATCACTTGTCTGTTGCCATATATTTTTTAAAAGCTGTATTTTTACTAAACCCAGTGAATGTAAGATATTTTAAATTAAATTAAACTAAACTAGCCTAACTTATCTAATTGTAATGTAACATGTCTTAGATTAAGAGAATTAGGTATATATTATATATTCACATGCAATTGTGATCAGTTCTGCAACTCCAGGTGGTTCACCCACAAACATTTCTTCATTCTGAATAAACTCCAGCCAATGTAACCTTGCACACACATAATCTATCACGTTATCACTTTCAAACTTGTCTGATAAATGTAAAATATGACCAGATATTTGTGTTAGCTTCCCTATTGCAATAACATATTCTATCAGGACACTTTAAGACTGCAGAATTGACTTTAGGCAAAACACTGGCCACCATGTTGTAAAGGCAAACTAGAATACATTCACTGCTGTTAGAATTAGTTCTGTCATAACTATTTTATATGTATGCACCTCCTTTACCCAAATCATATTCTCGTTTCTTTAGAACGTGTAATTAATTCTGACCCCACACACTAAAATTTCTATTATTGTATTTCTTTTTTGCAGCTCCCAAGGTTGAAGAAAATGTGAATAATGAAAACATTCCTCCACAAGAAATGAAGACTATTTCAATACCCCAACCTGCTCAATCGTAAGTACAATTGTTTTTCACACAATAGCAGGATGACAACCTTGGAAAAGTAAATTTAATGTGTCACTTAAGTGGCTTTTCCCTTTTTACTACTGTATTGTTTAAGCACTGACATTTCTTCCAGCCAATTCTTCTTTTTCCAAAAGGGTTCAGTGCTCATCAAATATTCTTGCATTCTGAAGACATGCTGTCTTCATTTTCATTGATGATTATTTTCATGCTTTCAGGTACGTTTGTAATTTGTTGTCTACTTCATATTTATTAAATTTGTTGCCAATCTCCAAACAGTATTCAAGAAAAACTTCAAATAAATTATATGTGTGTTGTTGCCACTGTCATACTGTGTTGTACCTCAAGTTTAATTTCCCAGACACAGTATCAGTTTCAGTACAGTATTGTGTACCTTTATGAAATATTATTCTTACCTCATTTTCAAAAGTTACTTTTAACTATGCCTTAAGTATACTTTATATTACATGTGTGATCATTCATTTAAATCCACATCTACGTGATGAGCTATTACATGCCCAAAATATTGGAAATTAAGTTGTTTGATCACCTGATCATTTATAACCCTTTAATTGCCTTTCCACTAATTTAATTTCATTATTTTGACTTTTGTATTGCTTTCTCACACTGCAAGGTTGAGATCTTTTGTATTTGTGTATAATGATATCAGTGTTTCAAGTATTACATGAGTAATTCTGGTTTGGTTATTCTGAGTATGCTGTCTTCCAAAATACAGTTTTGTAGCCTGTTACTAGAATATAAATTAAGATTTAAGTCTTTCTGATTGTTATGCCATGTCTTTTGGTAAATAGTTACTTGCAGTTTGAAGGATTATAGTGCTTTCATCATCAGGATCAAGCAATCCAAGAAAAGTTCTCTTCTTGGAATTGCTTGAACTCAAGTATACTAGAAACCAGATGTGGAGATACAATCACTCACAATACAAAATATGATGTGTTACAAATGGTCACATTGGGTGTAAACTGATTCTTTGGATGATAGCTGGCTTTAGATGCCATTAAGTGGTGCATTCATAAGAGAATGTTTATGAACATTTGGGTTTCATAAAAGGGGCAACTGAGTAATGTTACTTAATGACCAAGATGTACAGTAACCTCAGTTCTTATCCTGTAGCTGCAACAACAGCCCACTGTTCCCAGATCTGTGCCACCAAAGTGCATTCTATAAATTATAGCTGTGTGAATAAATAATGAACTTAAATAAATAAGAAACAGAATAGTAATATTATCCATATACTTGAACTGCATTTTTAATTTTTTTTTCCAGTCCCTATTGGAAAAAAGTCCAAAAAAATGCAATGAACTAGGCAATATAGACTGAGTAACATAGCAATCCGCAAGGGAACAGGGCCTAGGCCTTCCTATCCAGGTCCCATGTCTGCCAACTTTCCATTTTACCTCAAGCTTCAACTATTGTGACTACAGTTATAAGAACCTCCTTGTACATTTTCTCATTTTTTTAATACACACTTGGTAATAAGCTGCAAATGCAAGGCATGAATTTTATACTGTATTCAATTTCATATGCTGATACAGGGTTAGCAACTTATATCGATCAACATGCAGCATTCCAGCAGTCCTGCCATCACATCCTCGACCTGATTCACCAAGAAGCACTCGCAGTGCTCCTTGGACACAGCCTCATGTCCGTGGCCTCTACACCAGTTCGAGCCCTCGTTCTGTTAGGTCTGCTGGTAACAACAGTCAGCTTCTGAGTCGACTCACCAGGAGATCTTCCAGTGTAGAGAGCCAAAGTTCAAATGACTCACGGTCCTGTAAAAGGTGAGTTTTGTAGTCCAATAGCAATGGAGAGCATTCCGTGCCATTGATGAGTATATGTTATAACAACTTGCACCCCTGCTTTCTATGCAGGAGGTGTCCATTTCAAATATCAGTTGCACATTGATTATGCTGACTCCTGTTTCTTGTGGTTTATCTATTTTTCTCAAGGAAATTTTTTGGATGAGTGTTGAAAATAATCACAACCTCTTCCTACTACATTCTTCCCAGCTACTTATTTACAACCATATTGTCATTTCTCATTCAGCACAATAGAACTGGTGTAGTTCACAGATTACCAAAGTGACATTGTTCCCTGATGATGGACACAAAGCATACCCCTCAAATCTAAGTTCTGATTTCATGTAGACCCTTCTTCCAAGGCACACTTACCACAATTTGTCACAATTAAATCCAGTCTTAAATGTCATGAAATAAAATAACTGATGTCAACTGTGCAGCACTGAATTTATCTAAATGGTAATATAGAGGTTCAAAAAGTTTTGAATGACACATTTTATCAAGATTTTTATTGCCTCACGTCTGTCACGAATATCTGCTATGAGTAGACAGTTATAGACACTAAATTTGTCATTGATACGTGTTGAGGTGTGCCCTCAGAATATGAGAATAGATGTTATCCATGGTAAATGTGTGATGATTACAGACATCGGCATCATCGCAGTCGTCGAGGATCTGATAATGAAAGTGAGTTATCAAAGTGTTCAGGCAAGTCACATGGCCATCGGCGGCACCGGCACCGTTCCCACGGAAACAAACGTGACTCAGGTTCTGAGCAAGATCAGCACCATCGACATAGACACAAGGGATCCAGCAGACACAGGTAAAATTGTCAGACTACAAAAAGGATGAAATCAAAAATAATTTCCCTATTAGCATAATTTTTCAGACACTTGACTGTATAAATATCATGTATTTTATTGTCAGAACGTAAAATACTTTTGAATGCTTAAATCTGTTGATCATTCTGGAGGACAGACAGCACAACACTAAATACAGGGAATAATCTGGAAGATAAGAGAATGTAAAACATATGATTGTTCCTTACAGGCATGGCAGCCATTATGAACTTGTAGATTCTGAAGCTCAGTGGAAGGAGGTGCAGCGAAAACAGGCTGAGGGCGGTACAGGTATCCACCAAGCAACTGTAATTACCAGCAGACGCTCTGGTTATATGAACAGCGGCATGGAAACTGAATCAGAACTTTCATACCACCATAAACGCAAACAGAAAAAGCACAGGTATGCTTCTGGCTTATCACACACTCTACTTAAGGTTAAATTTATATTTTCACACAAATAATATATTTGCTACCTTTTATTCTTCACAGCAGTCACATTTTCCCAACAAAAACTTTTTTAACACAAATAACTAATTCCCTTGACACTTAGAGTGAAGGTCACACTGCTCTTTCATGCTGAATTTCCTACAACTATATTTGCCTTTAGCATGCCATGAAAGTATATGGCGGTAAAATCCAGCTCAGATGGCAGTCAAGTACATGATACATACTGAACCAAGCTTAGCGGTAGACAAGATGGCTGTGTTGTTGAATGGCATCATTGTTGAGAAATATTCTGTCATTTGATTCTTATGATCAGAGGGGGTGAACAAAATCCCTCACAAGAATGTTAGCACAATATGGAGAAGACTGTACTTGTATGAAAAGGAAAGTGTACCAGAGGATGGAAAGATTCCAGAGTGGCAGAAAACGCATCACTGATGAAGACTGCTATGGGCAGCAGACATCATGCCTTTGTGTGCACCCAAAAACATCCTTCACTTGTGGCATTGTACATTCATGGAACCAATTAACCAATATTTGTGGGATGTCAATAATTGTATAGGAACACGTATGTTTTTACCATAAAGAAGAAAAATAAGATTTGCCTATTTTGTTTATTTTGTTCATAATTTATTCTCTATTTGAAAGAGCACAGCCTTCTTTTCTTTTAGATTTACAACCCCCCAACAGAAGAGCAAATGAAGTACTACTTGCATAGCCCATTCTCCAACCAGTACAAATTTAGCATCTGTGTATTTGAATTTGTAATTCAGTTTTTGCTTTTGTAGGTCAAGGTCTCGTTCTCCATCAGAGAACAAACGATTACCAGAAGAACTCAAGAAACACTTAGAATTTGATCTAATTGACACAGAAGGCATGAGTGAAGCACAACTCAGGGAGATACCTTACAAAGTTATTGAAACCAATGCAAAGGCTATGCGTGTTAAGCTGTCCCCAAACAGCAAGCAAAGTCAGCGTTCTCCTAGGAGAAATAAAAGGTATTGTTGCATGGTGACTTCCTCTTTCACACTAAAGACAGAATGTGTGGTAAGAATGTTCAGGAATAGAGTGCTAAGGAAGATGTTTGGTTCTAAAAGAAACTGACAGGATATGTGATAAAATTGCATAGTGAGGAACTTAGGATTTCTGATCCTCACCAATATTATTCAGGTATTAACCAAGGAAGATAAATTTTTGTAATTATTTCATAAATGACATGACTTTTGGAAACGATGTATTTGGTAACAAATTATGTATTCTAATTTTATCTGTGAATTTCAACTGAAACTTTTCTCATTGTGTGAAGAATTCAGTGATATAATTATAAAATTATTCAGGTAGTCATGTGAAGCGCTCAATATTTTTGTCAATTGCTAACCAAAATTTGATTTTAATAAGAGATTTTAATTAAAGTCTCAACATAAAATTTTCTGAAAATGCATTCAGTGGTAGCCGAGTTGTTCCATGCAGATGGATGGATAGATAGACAGAAATGACAAAACTAATAGTAGCTTTCTACAACTTCATGAACACATATGCAGACCGTACCAGATTGACTCAACTTACACGTTACAAGCTAAGGAACATGGTACCACTAAACTTCAGAGGTATATGTAAGTGAAGTATGGTACAACAACTAATAATTTCTGTGGCAAAAACATTTAATTGTTTGATTACTCATTTATTACAAAATATTTCTAACAGAATCATAATAAATTTTTATGTGTCCCAGAAAGCTGTGGAAGAGTTAATTTTGCATGCCATATGTTGTTATTTACATATAGTGGCAAGTCTGAGACAGTGAGCTAAAGTACAAAGACCATATTAAAAATAGAAAGGGAGGGAATTGTTTTATTTAATGAAGATCTCAACTGCAAAGATTATGCACTCATAGTGTTGGTGCTACATAAATGAAATATTATTATGGATTGAGAGTGACAGGGTAAAACTAATGTGCTCAAGGAAAAATGTGCCTTGATGCTACATCCTTCACCAAAAGTTCCGCAAGATTTAGTCCGAAATCCAGCCCAGGCATCTGTTGTGAGAGGATGTTGAGAGGCCAGTGACAAACTGCCATAGCCATGGCACAGCCAGTATAAGTAAGAAGGACAATATGGAGTCAAGCAAATAGTAATAATAATTAAACTAACAATAAGTTCAAAATAATTGACATATTGTAAGAGCCTGACACTGCTATATGTGAAAAGTACAATATATAGCATGAGACCATGCCAGTGGGTTAATGGAACTCACTGAAAGGATGTTGGATTAAAATTTATGCTGTGTTTCCTATATCAGTTGCTCCACTCAGGAAGAGAGATGCCCACTTCCTAGCAGTGGAGACAGCCCTCCTCCGCCATACTCACCACCACAGGCACCTCCCACAGGACCTGAAGCTCCTGGAATTCCGAAGTCAAGCTCCATTAGCAACTTAGGCGAGACTGACCAGCAGCCTCCAAATACTGGTACTGACAACAGTAACACACTCACTGACATCAATAAGAATTCAGGCACCAGCTCAGCCAGTCACAGCCCTGCTGGGTCTCTGAGAAGCAGGAACAACAATAACAACAATAATCACATGCCAAGGTATGAGGAAGCAACCTCTCCATCCTCTCCTCCACCCCCCGGATTCTTTATATAATAATTATCAAAATATGAATATCAGCATCTATAAATATAATGTAAAGAATTAATAGTAACTTAGGTGTTCACTGTAAAAAATTAGAAATTTTTATCATGCCAACTAACTATTGACAAGAAATAATGTATTAAATGGTATTTGCTGTCAATGTTTTCCATGGCATACTGTAAAATGAAGTTAAAATTGGCTCAAACTACAAGATAATCGTGCATATCATAGCGGGACATTTCAAATTCCATGATTCATGTAGTTCAGAGTACAAAGGGCACAGTAGTTTCTTACAAATGCACTTCATGAATGGCGAGTAATGTGTCTGGTACAATATTTCTGAGAAGTAACCACAGCAGATTATACTATTTCAAAATATAATAAGGTGATGGAAGCAGTTGTTCAGTTCGTGGGAATGGAAGTGAAAATTTTATCATTTGAATGACTGTTGAAAACTGTTTTGCTTTTTGAATAAACCATAACATTGCACAAACATGGTTTTTTGTGCTCAAATATTGCCTTCTGTCATCACGAAACCTGCAAAGTGATAAAATGGTTTGCACGTTTTTAATTCTTTATATTCACTGTCGGCATATGTATATAGCATATATTTTTGCCTGCATTAATGACACCAAAATAGTTTTAACTGTTACTTGAATCATAGGTTGAAACATGGTATTGCTGCTCCTTGTGATGAGCATAATCTGAAAAATTACATTTTGTCACTTTTTTATATTGTATCATTGGCCACACTTTCTTGAACTTTATATATGTATTACTGTGTTTTGACTTCACATGTAACTGTACACATGCTATTATTTTAATGCATTATTTCATTTCTTAATGGTGCTAAATTTGCATATTTTACCCATATTTACAGAATATTTCATAATAAAATATTTAAGTAAGTGAGTTAGAGGGGAAATAATTTTTATGCTTGTAATTAATGTTTCTCTCTCAATCGCCAATATATCTTGTATACCCTAAGACTGTATGATACTACAGTATGCATATCTTCAGAACATTATAGTACCTTGCCAGATAGCTTGTTTCTTCTGTAACAGATTTTACCAGTTGGAACTATTTTAAACATTTTTTTCTTGCTTGTTCCTGTAAAGTACTGTGTAATTAACATGTTTAGACTTTGTTACACCATACTTAAGAATGTTTAATATAAATATATAGTGCCCTGTGCATTATTTGCAACAGATAAGCATATTTTCGTCATCTGGGCCTATCCTGTTTATACCTACATTAATTAATAACCTGTATTTTCAATGTGAAATATAAATTTAATGCAGTTTGTGGATGAAACTGACTCTGATAGAGGTATGATGTTCTCACAGCAATTTACCTTAAGTATACAAACAGGACAACATTGTCCCTTAATTGTAAATCCTTTTAATCCCCCCCCCAAAAAAAGAAATGGTGTTAAGCATTGGGCATTTAAATTGAATAATGCTCTGGTCACAGCAGAAACCTGGCATTGAAACTTGAATAATGCTGTGGTCAGAGCAGAAAATTGGCATTTAAAGTGCCACATGCTAAAAGTTAGCGTTATGATTACAATCTTACCAGGTGTGACACTGTGTCCTGTGGTACCTAACCTCTTTGGACTAGAAGATTTTCTTTTCTTATATATCCTAAAAGTGGAGTCAGCACATTCCAACAAAACATTTCTGTCTGTGTACAGAACTATAAGCTGCCACATCCAGATAACTGTAATTTTAATTATTCTGATGGAATGTATGCAATAAGTATTGACATAAGAACCATGGAATATAGTATCAGAAGGTTTATTTGTTGAATGGGTTATAAACAGGTGTTATAATTCTGTGCAACATGTGTAGAAATAGTAGTCATTTCTTCTTCCTCAGTAGCATGATTTTTCAGTTACAGCTACAGTCAAGGTAGTGAAATCCTTATAATGGGCATTTAATATTTTTAACCAACTTAATAACTGTATGCTTTCTTCTGGGTAATTCCCCGGCATCTGAATTTTATATGCCAACGTTTCAGAACACTGTCTGTTCCATCTTCATATAGGCAGGTACCTACCCACCTATGAAGATGGAACAGACAGTGTTCTGAAACAGTGGTATGTAAAATTCATATGTTGGAGCATTACCCAGAAGAAAGCATACTACATTCTGAACATGGCAAAAGTTTGAAATCAAGTAACTTAAGAACTGTTTTATGTAATAGATGTGATGTATAAACAGGCCTAATTTAACACATCTTATACAGTGAGACTTTTCAAACTTTTCCTAGCATGCCACAAATGGTTTGCAGGAAAGTCCAATGTTCCTCCTGTTAATACAAGATGTGAGGTTCTTAGAGCAGTATCGATGGAGATGTCAGTTATCCAGCATGACAACCTGTAGATTCACATATGGGTCCCAGTGTTTCAGAGGAGCTTGCTGCCTCCAGCATGTACACAACCTACCCACAGACCATTACCAGTATTTCTTTCCCCAAGACACTTTCCACAAAGCACCCATGAAGTCCAGTACTTTGTGAGCAGTTGTGGTGTCTTACTGACAGAATGCATACTGCTGTTCTTCATCCATTAGCCACTTAAAATATGGGAAGTTTATCTACTGTGCATACCATTTATAATTTGTGTGTGTGTGTGTTTCAATTTATCCATTATTCTGGCTTTACACAAAGGACAACATACAGAAATTTTAGAATCATATAGTGGAACCTGGTGTATGAATTTTGAATGGTCTGAATTCCATTGTCTATCATTATGTGAATTTACCTTGTCATGTAATTAAAGTCAGCCTATATATATATATATATATATATATTATAAACAGTTATTTTATGTGGAACTGTAACATTGTGAAATTTATACCAGCATCTTGGCCTTACTTTTCTTACAAAGCCACTTTTCACACAGGTATTATGTATGAGTACTCGCTGTTTGTGTGTGTATACCTCGCATGTGGAATTTCAACACTTGCAATAAAACTGAATAAATGCTCATCACAGGGTACAAGAAGGGATATATGAATTGGTTTTCCTATACTGCATAAGCTCATGTGGGGGAATACTCGACATAATAGGAGAGGGATTAGGGGCAAGCCTTGTGAGAGTACACGTTCTGTAAAAAGTGGGGAATTTTTTGATTAGCTGAGAAAACAATATGTTCTGAAAAAGGACTCCACCACGTGGAGTTGACAAATTATTAGACATATTGTTTATTTTATACATATTATTTAAATGTTCTAAAGTTTAACACTTCAACAACAGGCCAAATTAAAAAGAAGTAAAAAGGGAAATAATAATAGCAGTATCTGTGTATGTATTAAATAGTTACAGAAATATATGCTAAAATCATGCACACAGAAAAATAATGCAAGGGAATATATATATATATATATATTGGAAAATATATAGGAACTAGAAGTTGCTAATAAAAGGGCTCAGTTAAGAACCCAGAAAACCAGGTATACTGCAGAATTCACACTGACAAAGTTAGAAAAAAGGAAACACTCATTTATCTGATACACCTATATTTTTTAGGTGACCGGGTTTCAAATCAGCATATGAGAATATTTGATGGGTGTGGGGATCAGGGATGGTGCTTGAGTGTAAGGCTATGTATAGGACCAGTTGTTTCAGATACAACTGTGAACAGTTCCGCTGAACTCATGGGGCTCTAATTTCAGGTCATGCCTTTGAGTAGTGAGTTAACAGGAAAGGAGTAGGGAAGGGGAGGGTCATGGACACTTCTAAGACACCATTTGGACACCATGAAAGTGACCGGGCACTGTCTGTATACTTAGAACGCCTCCTGATCATTCAGCATAAATTTTAAACATGTAGCACAGATGGTAAAAAAAAGCGGTTTTTCAGATTTATTCACTCCAACTGTGTGGTGTTGAGTGTGCCAAATAAATATATTCTAACATGCTGAATTATTTGGTGTGTGACAGCCATACTTATTTGCAGTTTTAATGAATGTGAAGTCCTAGTTTGGATCTCAAATGCTACCAATGATTTCAAAAATTAATAATGTACTTGTCAGTATATTGGTAACTAATTATACAAAAATATGACAAAGCTAGCACCCATGATATTCTACGTATCAAATATACCTCAGTTAGTAAGTAATATCTATAGTAAAGTTATAACCCTTCCAATTTATTTCTTATTTTTCCCTCCATAGGAATTTTTAACAAGAATGCAAATGGTACAGTACAACAGATTTTGCCAAGGTGTTATTTACTTTATAAATGCAATAAAGTTTTATAGTACATGGGTTATTTTTATTTTATTTATGCCAGGAAGAAATGTGTGTCCTTTTCTGCGCTGATTTCACAAAACTCCCAAATGTGCAACAGCATTATATTTAGATCTCCCACATCAGAAAGTGTGGATAGAAATTCATTAGTGCCCCTAAATGCAGCTTTCACTGCGTTGTTTGCCATGAAACACAACAAAGTTTTGGAAACATCTATACAGAATTTTTTGAATAGAAAAAAATGTAGAAAATACAAGGAAAATTTTATATATATCCTTAAGTAAAGTATGCCTTTCACTTCACTGCTTTTCAAAACACTCATAACTATCTGCATCATTCTGTGAAAATCTTTTATGCCAAATTTTATCCAAATCAGGCAAAAACTGTAGTAGATATGTCCTAAATTTCATTTATGCCCCTTCGGCAAGTATGGCTTTCAGTGTACCGATTTTCTAGCAAACCATATTTACTAATCACAGTCACATGTAGCTTATCTGTACCAAATTTGTCCCAAATCAACCAAAAAATATGGAAATTACACGTAAAAATTCACTTATACTCTTAAGTAAGGTTATGACTCTTACTACATTGATTTTCATGGCACTCATGCTTGTTTGACAACTTTTGTAAACAACTCCATTACCGAGTATTATGTAAGTCTGAGAAGTGGTCTAGTTGCTGAAACTAGGTCACAGATAGACAGATAGATGGACATGGTCTCCACATACAGTGCTTTTTTTTCTTCGTAAGGAACGCCAAAAATGGAAACATTCCTTATCTTTAACAATCAAAATTGATTCTTTAGGAATTTTTAAACAGACAGAGGCTTTGTTTTGTCAGTTACTTGCATAATTTTCATTAGATGAATTATATAACATTGACATTGAGATGTCTACCATGTGTAGCATTTATTGAATTTCAGCTCATACAAGTATTTGCTGCAGATATATTTTGATGTGGCCATGAATTAGGAAAAGGTATTTAAATTAGCCATTATCATGAGTTTATGTAATTAACATTGGCTGTCTCCCCCCCCCCCCCTTCCCCACCTCAACACCAAAAAAAGCCTTTCCCGTCCAAAAATATTAAAAACAAACTTCTTTTATAAAAATT
>Ga0136643_10008395_pt1 | contig 15093 bp, 7 predicted proteins | sample TergutLab28metaG_FD_96883 | JGI IMG/M metagenome (GOLD analysis project Ga0136643, IMG submission 96883) | Labiotermes labralis P1 segment gut microbial communities from Petit-Saut dam, French Guiana - Lab288 P1 (version 3) (version 3) | ecosystem: Host-associated > Arthropoda: Insects >... | reverse complement strand
ATCATCATCATCATCATCATCATTATTATTAAAGCGTGGCTTCACTATAAATACTTGTCTACGTAAATCTGATGTTTGTTGGACCGTGCATCATTGTGATAACTGAAGAATAAAAAACCAAATAGATGTCATTTTTTTATTTTATTGTACTTCTTATAAGCTCAACATGTTTCGGGCATTACTATGCCCATCATCAGGAGCTCGCGACTATGATGTTCATTACCACATTGGTCGTTTAGTTCTTGGTTTGCTGTATTTTGGAGGGTAGGTGCAGTTAGGCTGGAATGGTGTCCGGGCTGCAGGCTAAAGCTGCACCTAACCTCCAACATACAGCAAACCAAGAACTAAACGACCATTGTGGTAATCAACATCATAGACAAGAGCTCCTAATGATGGGCATAGTAATGCCCGAAACATGTTGAGCCTATAAGAAGTACAATAAAATAAAAAGTGGCATGTAGTTGGTTTTTTATTCTTCACTTGTTTACGTAATTCTGCAGTGTCCTTTTCCCCCAGAGCTAAGGAAAATCATATTATAACTGCTACTGAATTCTGTTTCTCTTTGGAATAAGGCAGACGGTGAGGAGTTCCAGAATTTTCTCTGTGCTTAAAAAGAGTAAAGAGTTGGAACCGCAGAATCGCGACTTATATAACGTTTCATAACTCACAAAACCTTTTCTTCTAGGCCCTTTTACGTGTAAGGAAGAAATCCGCACTTTAAAACGCATACAATATTATTATTATTATTATTTCTCAAATCTAGCTTTAAAAAAATACACTTTAATAAAAGAATTCACTACACAAGTAAACGTGTTTTATAAACTTCAACTTAGAAAACCATTAAGTATCAGTCAGACACAAACAAGTCCACGTCTTATACAGAAAGCCTAAAAACAGCTACATGTTTCAGCTTTTAATTAAGACATCATCAGGTTGTAAAACATATGGATACTTATTAGTTCTCCGTACAGTTAACACAGAAGGTTGAGTCAAGTTGTTGCCTTCAAAGATACTTTAATTTAGTGAAAATTGTAATAGGAAGACCACAGCATAGTTGGGAGAATATTAAAAAGAATCTTCATGAAAACGAGTAGGGGCATATAGCAGAATCGTCTGATTCACCACCGAGTTTAGTGGCGGGCTGTAGTAACAGCGGTGTTGAACTCTTTTCATAGAAGGGGTTGAATGTTGAACAAAAGGAAACATCAGCTGTTCAAGCCGAGCTCGCTGAACAGTCAACCTAACGATTTCAAACAGAAAGCATTTCCCGAAACTCCCTCCATGTTTAACATTATCGGCAGAAACTTTGTTCTTTATTATATTCTTATAGAGATTGTCTCTTGTGAACCACTAGTAGCCGTTTATTGTTAAGATGGATAAATGAAAGACTCTTAGACTGGAGAGACATGTAGCGCGAATTGAATGAGACGTGAATAGAGTTTTGATCGAAAACTATGAAAGGCGGATACGAATTGGAATAGTTAGGCTTCGATTGGAGAAAAAGATAATATTAAAATGGACCTTAAACAAAAACGAGTCAGAGTATGGACCAAAGACATAAACTTCCAAGCATTAACAAACATACAGGCTCGATTAAATGCAAGGACTTCCTTTATTAGCTGCCAACTGTTGGGTTTCTCACGTAGGCCCATGTTCCACGGAGACGTAGTAAAAGTGCGCAAGAAATGAATGCGGGCCTGAGACGGACGGACGGCCTGTAGGCATACATGGTGAAGGCGCTTGTGTCTTTACGGACAGCGAGATAGGCGCGTAGGTGGGCAGTTGCCAGAACTTCGGAGAGACGCACTACTTCCAGCCTCAAGGTAGAAGTGTATTTTCCAGGACAACGCAGGCGGTACCGTGACTAACCTTCAGACTGGATGATCGAAAAACCGTGGTTCGGTTCCCTACAAGAGTGTGAAGCCATTCACTGCGCCAAACCCTATGCTAGAATTCTGTTTCTCCGCGTACAAAGGGAACGGAGCGTGAAACTCATCCCCATTTTCTGCCGAGATTACGAATGAGTGAAACCATGTCACCCCTTCCATGTCTTCACTGCGGGCATGGGGGCAAACTGACCTCATGGTGTCCCTCCCAGAAGAAAGTAAACGTAATGGTCCGCACTGTCGGAGTTTCAAACATTACACACGGGGCAGTCGCTCTGGGGTTCACGGCCAGTAGTTTCGGAACGTTGCAGGAGAGTTACGCGATTCTTACACCGACAGCAAATTGTTGCCAGGGCAAAGCGTTATGTGACGGCATTTCGAATCTTGACCGCCATCTTTTGGTCGGGAGACAATGAAGTCAGCACGATAGTGAGAGAACACAAGCCGAGGGACCATTTTTCGTTTTCTTTCTGCAGCTAGAAGAAAATCAAGCATGAAGTGTTACGAGAGAGGGGGCTTTTTCTCATTTAGAAAGCGCCCTTTTTTAATATATCTTTCTCACTCATTCGCCCTTTTCTTTCTCGTAGCTTATTTACACCAAAGACATCGGTACAGTCATTATCAAACTAAATGTAGACTCTTCATTTCGTCTATTATAGTACATTGTTATTAGTGGTAAGAGACAGAATGTTTAGACAAAAGAAACTTACTACTTTACCCTAATCGAAATGGAGTGTGGACGAAACGAAATTAAATTCGAAATAGCTCAGTAGTCGTTAATGAAAATGTTCAAGTATTTCCACCTTCAGTATCTTCCGTAACACGAAACACCACTTCAGTTTGCAATCCATAGTCAAACAGCACTGTTCACATAATGCTAAAACACATGTCCTACCATTTCATTTGTAAAAGCCACCCTTCAATTTGTATGCATGCATGCGGAAATGTGTTACTTGCAATGCCCAGAAATGACCAACATGGCGTGCAATAAACGCCTTTCTGCATGTTGTTTTCAATAAACACAAACATTAGCAGAATAGATCTTTTAAATTTGGAGGGAATTAATACATCATATTTTCATCCTGCGCCCCCCTCCCCCCTCGCTTCTGCCGTTTTTACTTTCCTGTATCCCTTTCATACCCTTATCTCCTTGCACCTCTTCACCGTTAAAACAATAAATTAATTAAACCCGCAATGTCAAAATTTCCTTGGACAATCCATGAAGGCATAGGGCAACAAAACAAACCTCTCCTCATTCTTAACTTCGGCACCGAATGTAGCAGAATGGTTAACTTCACGCTCCGGCCACTTTGCCCCAGAAGAACCGCGGTAACCAATGAATATGAGGCTATGTGTGCCCCAGAGCCCGTTGGCACGTTTCGGAAAAAAAAAAACCTCTGACCCCTACCGAAATTCAAACCCCGGACAGTCCATCCCGTAGCCTAGTCACTATGCCGACTACGCTGACCGCCTCCTGCGTTAAAAACGTCTTTATATTTTGTATGGAAGATTTACCAAAACAGTGGTGCTATCTCTGAACGTATGTGAAAATCACCAGGATGTGAGAATGGCACAACATACAAACAAGTAGTTAGATAACATACATACATACATACGTACGTACGTACGTACATATATACATACATAAATACATACATACTTATACGCACACAGACATAGTCAAAAACCATAACCTTTCATATACATAAAAATACATTTATTTGAGGCAGCGACAGGAAAATTGTGCATGACCTAAGGATAACTGTCCACGTTCACATGAAACGGGAACGTAAGTTTTAACTTGTGTTACGTGCAATTCCTGTTTCCGAAAGTATGGAGGTAAAGTTCCATGAGTTCCTAAACTGGGCGATAGGTGAAGACAAACTGTTAGCTTGAAGCTTTTGTTGCTTCATTCCCGAAGGACCCGCTGACACCACCACCACCCCCCCCCCCTCTGTGTGGAAATAATGCGTAGAAAAAGCTTTTGTTCCTGTGAAGGCAAAGCAATCCCTGTGCAGGCCAGGGCAGGCCCTGAGGGTTCCAGGAGGTTGAAGCTCCTAGATTTCAAGACACGCGGCACATGAAGGTGGTAGGGTTTGCAGTCCTACTCACCGGCCGCCTTTACCCCCAGGAAATATTCCTGGCATTCATTTCCGTTAGAGGTTGAGGCGACCCCGGGGACATAGTGCGGCCGGAAGGATTATGTCAATGAAATATTCCAGTGGCACCATCGGGAATCGAATCCGCTACCTTGCGGCTAGAAGCGCAGTGCTTCAACCAACTGCGCCACCGCTCCCGTAGGGTTTCGAAATAGAGGACGTACACTTAGCCAGTCACTACACTGACTGAGCTACCCCAGCTGATAGCACTGAAAGAGGGTACCTGTTTCCCAGTCTGTTTCGCTCCAACAACTGGACAGCAGGAAAGTCATCGTAATTCTAAGACGGCTTGCCATACAAAGGCAGGGACGTCATGTTAGAACTCCAAATTCTAACGAACTCCGCAGTAGAGGATTGTGTTTTAATAGTGCATTGCTAACCGGTTGTTCGAGAAATTCCTTGTTATTTAGAAACCAGAAGGACCATCACATTCATTACAAGAGATCCCATTTGATACTATTCATTAGCACTTCACCTGCATCAGATTCATTTTAATATAATGGTCCCATTTGTACCTAGAAGTTCCAATTGACCTCTTCCCATGTGGTATTCCAATTAAAAACTTATTTGTGTTTCTATTTACACTTCGAATGCTATACGTCTTGCTCGCCTTCTGCGTAATCACTATGCTATAACTGAGACACCGGAGATTGCTCAGTCGGTACAGTGACTCGTCCACGGGCGGTATCGCCAAAAAATCGTGGCCCAGTTTCCAGAAGAGCAGAAGAACTCTTAAGCGTCCAATCCGGCTCTGAAGTCCACCCACCATTCTACATATATTCCATAGCCACCGGCGGCTGCTGCGGTGGCGGAATACAGCTCAGTACTCACCTCCATCTAGTATCGATGCCAGGAATGAATGGAGCAATATCCCCACTTCCTCCATACGCCTTCATGACATACTTTTTTACTTTTACGCGTAAATAACAATGTTGAGATCCTCGATCCTCTGGGATATTACGCGGGTCAAGAACGTTAAACCCTTTAAAATGGGAGCGATAGCCTGTCCCGAAATATTGGTCAACATCTACCAACAAAGGGCTCCATCAAGACGAGGCGGAAGTTTGAAATCTCGTAAAGAGAAACGTTGCTACACTTGTCTCTTGTCTATCGTACCAGGCCTTCAAAAATCATTTTGTACGTTATTCATTCCTACACAAATGCGAAGCGTACAAAATTCAAACACAATGATCACCGAAAAGCATTCTGAACAACATAAAGTTAGAAGTTTTCTTATAGCGTAGTCGGTACAGTGAATGTGCTACGACCTGGACGATTTGGGATAGAGGCAGGATACGTTTCTCCAGAACTTTCAGACAAGCTCTGAGGTCCATCCAACCTCATATTCAATGGGTAATGGAGTTATTCCCAGGTAAAGCGGCCAGGGCGAAAACTTGAACATTCACCCAATCTAGGTCCAAGTTCAAGAATGAGTGGAGATATACCACTACTCCCTCTATATGTCTTATTTCTAACTAAACCCGAAGCTGGCTAGCATTACCGTCGGTAGCAGACGTACCGCTCTAAACGATACTGATGGTCAAATTTAGTCTCATGGAATGTCAGCGGGTGTAGTCTGGGAGTAGCAGTCTGTTCCAGTTACATACAAAGTAGCAGACAGAGATGGATGCGACTGAGTTCTCCGATACCTTTACATCTATCCACCAAATTACACGGCTTCACATGTCCAATAACAGTAACGTCACACTCAAAGCCTTTAGAACCTGAAACCCTGTACACCTCTCTCACTATATCAGCTCAATATTGATCATCTCTCAACTCGTTCACGCTACAGATACGCGCTTTGTCAGAAAACACATGAAACATCCAGCAAATTAGAGTCCGCGTACTATAGTTTGAATACCAACCCGTCGACACGTTCCATATTGACCTTGTAGCTGCATTGTTGCTACACAATTTTAAACAATTGTGACTGACTCTGAATTTCTTTGTTAAGTTTCCTCACGTTGGATATCGCATGAATGAAAAGACCGTGACAACAAACTCACGCAGAATTGACTGTAATTCTTACAACGCTTTGTGAAGGCAGCCAATCAAAAGCAAGTACATTACGAGTAACAGCGTTATCTGTAGCAAGCAGACAGCCTTTCAAGTTTCTCCTTTATCTGCTGTGCTCCATTTCTTTTATTTTGCTCCGATATATTTGCAAGCTGTAAAAGCAATGTTAGAAATGCCTGTCACTTTGTTATTCGTATCAATAGATGAAAATCTCGAAGAATTTTAATTTTATGTGTTGTAGGGGTAAAAGCCAAGAATATGCGTCTTTGAAAGGATTGTGGATGAGAATATGTTCTTATTCATGGGTCTGCACTCTACGTGATTGTACATATCAAATGGCCATTATAGTACAATCTAATTAACAAAAGATAAATCATCTAAATCCATGATTATTAAACCAAAGGCTTTAGCGCCGTAGATAGGAGACCCAAAGCTCGACACTATGGTCAGGCTATAAACTCTCTTCCGCATTGCCATAACCAATTTACTTACGTCACGTTTCATGTTCATACTTCTATCTACGAACCTCCTCTTGAACAGATTCCATTACAAAATTTCTCCACTCATTGCATGAGCCTTACAACAGATCTACAGCCCATTTTATCTTGCGAGATTTCGGTTTCTCCCACGGTGTGGTTTAAGCTTTTGCTCTTCTGGAATATTACGTAGCATAGGTTTTAGTTGGTTACCGACGTTTCGGGACAACATACTTATCCCACCTTCGAGGGCAAAACAGACAGAAAAGAAATTGCTTGACCCTTGAAGATGGAACCAATATAGCCTGCGTAATATCCTAGAAGAGCATCACATTTTAAGTTGCTTCGCTTAACAAATGCGGTATTTGTGAAATTTCATGGGAGAGTGTTATATATCCAAGGCCTGAAGCTTAAACACAGAGATAATTTAAGTTCTTGTTTTTAAGTGGACGAATTAGTTCCATATTGAAAATTTTCATTTTTATAAAATTTAGATCCATTCCATATAAAACCATCAGCTCTACATTTGTGAAAATTTCAGACATTGATAGCTGAAGGGGGGAAGGGGGGGTGTTTTTGGTGGTCATTTTGTGGTCGTTTTAAAATAAGTTCTTACAACAAACGTGCGTGTGTCAAATTCCATAACTAGATCCTTTGTTGCTTAAAAATTCATCTGTTTTTGAACAAAGCAGCTTTATTGAACACAGTCACAGCCTAATGTGGACCAGCGTATGTCGACATATGTCGATCGCCCCTCCCTGTACGAGTATCTAGACTTTTGCTCTATGGGTACAGAGGGATGTTTCAATGTTATGCAAAGCAGACAGAGCGCGAAAATGAACACGTAGCTTAATCTACCGTCTATGCCCGTGGAAACCTTGATGGTAACTGCTTAGGGATACGTTCAATTTTACATGATTACCTTCGAAAACGTATCTATCGTTACGAAGGGTGAAAAACCTATATAAACAAGGCTAAGTGAAAACTCACTCTCACAAGACTATACAAATTTCAGTCTATATTAATGCGAGTACGCAGACTTTCCTTCCAGAACCGTTATTCGTTTACTGCAACACAGCTACAAGCTTCGGTGGACTTCGTAAACACCACCAGACTGTCAAACAAAAGCGTTTTAAAAATGGGAAATTTTATACAAAGAATACATTTCATTTGCTTTTGTGAGATCCCCAAAATTAAGCAATATTTTTTAATATGTTCCCTTACTGTGTCAACAAGTAACTGTTATTTATGTAAAACCATCTATTTTTAAAACAATATGTATAAATATTTTTATATTTGGTATTTTATGAATCTTAAATTCAAAACCATGTTCCAATATTGAGGTCTACGTTTCCTTTCTTCAGTTTCCTAATTTCTTTAAAGGCATATGACGAAGGTGAAGTTCACACGCGATATGTTATCTCTTGCAATTGATTTTCCCTATTTCATGCCGTCCTCTACCTTCCTTCAGAATATTTTCCTGGGCCAATTCTGTAGTGATCAAACGTATTTTTGAAGCGGTCTCCTGTTTCTAGACACACACCTCATACCGTCGCCACATAAAATGACTCCGAACTAAACTCATGTTTGTATTTTCATATTAAAGTTCCATTCAGCAACACTGTTTGCAGATCAGAATGTTCAGCGTCGCATGTAATGACGTTTAGTGAATAATCAGCTGTGAAGGAAGTGACGTCAAGCTGAGGCACTGTACTTGCTTGTGCCTCAATGTACCGAGACCGGCCATGAGAAGCCTGTCTCAAGTCGGCTCATATCCTGGCCAAGACTAGAACCGACAAGCTCTAGAATGCAAGGCAGACCCTTCAAATCTTGATCGAACTTGCTCTTCGCATCCACGGGTTGATACTAAATGAGCGAAGGCTTCAAATGTACAGCGGCGGAAGGGCACATTGTAAAGCCCCTCTTATGCAACTTCTGCACGTTTCTGTACCTGTTTCACTGTTAAACTGACGTACTGCGGGGAGACGGCAATGGCTTGTTTTAAATTGGCAATACTCCACCATGTGTCCGCCTGAAGACACCGGGGAAAGCCGAGACATTCCTGAGGACCATCGAACTGCAGCCCAAGAACCGAAACTGGGATTTCACGAAAAAGGAGAACTGAACCGCGAAGTTTTGTTGAACTAACACATGCTTACAGATGCACGAATTCCCTTAACAAAATAAAATTCACAATTATGACAACAGCTGATAGGACAAGGTAGTGACAAGATTATTCTTCTTAAAGCCAAGAAATCGCTAATACACCAGTGGGTTCGTCTAGATTTTTATCTCGACATGTCTGACTGGTTGAGACGAACGGGTTGTTTGGTGGAAATGGTTCTTTTGTGTGGCTCTCTCCACGGAAACCCCCCCCCTTCCCTTCCCGCAGGGTCCACTGCCCCCGGACTCCAATCAACTCACACAAGGCGCTGCTAATTCGCCACGGTTTTACAGAACAGCGCGACAAACTTCTTACAAAAAACATCAAATAGTTACAGGTATTTCTCCACATCAAAGAGTACATTTTTCCTTTTTGGAAGGAGATTTGATGTAGTGTAAAGTGTTCCATTAAAGTGCAGGCCATGCCCCTCGTGTATGTGCAGTTTGTTCTCAAAATGGGCAATGTCAGTGTTTGGAAGGGCAAAACGGATTATATGATACATCATAAAATACAATGTTTCTTGAAATAAAACCGTTTCGTCAGTGTCCCCTTATGAATATTATAAATAACTAATGGAAAGGCAAAGAAAAATTCAGGTGGAAGACCTCCATACACGAATGTGTCTGTCGAAGACATCCGACGACTAACACCATCTATCAGTCACTGATAGTCTTTTTATTAATGAAAGTATGTACATGTCGGTGCCGTCTGACAACGCCATCTGTAAACCAGTACCACTCCTTTCCAGTGAAAAGTACATTTCGGCGTCGTCTAATAAATAACATCATGCGTCGGATGCTAGAATTATCTCACAGATGAAAACATTAGGTCACGCGATCCCCTCTTCTCCTTTATAAACCTTAAAGTTCATTACCGTGCTCACAACAGCCTGCAACTGCCCCCTATCCTGAACACAGTCCACACAATCATGCTACTTACTCAACATCTGCTTGAATATTACTCTCATTTGCTGCCAAAACTTCCATATGGCCTCTTCGGTGAATGTTTTATGACTAAAATTCAGTAAGCATTTCTAATCAAGCCTAACCTACGTGCGCTACATGCCCCAGCCACGTTACAGTACTCACAGTACAACTCCCACACCCGTTAATACTGTCGTAAGCTGCCATTCTGTGTACTTTGCACCATCTTCTTATGCACACAATATAAACGATGAATGCGGTAAATATTTTGTGAAGTCAGCTCCACGATTTACATGCAATATTGTTAGAAATTTTCGCATGTTACTAATTACGAACTGATCACTGAAGTTTTGACCGGCCATCCGAAACCTTGCCACCACAATTGGCTGGTTGTTCAGTCTTTCAATAACCGCAATACTGGGTTGTTTCTCCAAATTACCCCGGTTCCAGGAAAACATAATCGATCATCTGTAGGTAAGCGAAAAATTAATTAATGTTAGGAAAGAAATAACGTCGCTGTACAGCACATCCCTCATCAGTCACAGGCTAACGTTTCACTACCTGTAGAGCAGATGGATTGTCCTGTGAACTGCGTACAGACACGTGCATTGTGGCAGGCAAGCCGACTGGAAACAGAGCACATACGCATCACTTACTTTAAAACCTAATTGTCTGTCCATCAGTGAATCTAGCCATCCATCCACGGATACATTTCCTATAAAAGCACTTCATATCAGCTAGCAGGCTTCTATTATCCTAGCGCAGAAGTCATCGGAAAATCACAAAGAGCACAGCACATACACAAGAAATGAGACACGCGAATTCATTCACAAATCAACAAATTTTCCAAAACAATAATTTGCAACATTCTCACAAATTACGCCTAACAGACAGCTCTTAACACCGAGGCGCGCAACATGGCGCCCGCGGGTCCGTTTATGCCATCCTGAAGCTTAAACAGAAATAAAATCCAAATTATATATCATACATAACGTAGTAGGTCGGTAGGGCCTAATCACCTGCCTGCCGATATTCTTGAACATCAATGCTATCTATAATAGGAAAACAATTATCCGTCTAAAACAGATTGCAACCAACTCGGCTTCAGTGATTTAGACTGCATATTGCATTTCGTTGGATTTTACTAGTGATAGAATTCTTATGAAGTAACACCTGGGAAAAAGTCTTATAAAAACTACGTACTTTGCTTCTTGATAATGTAATTATATTATATTGTATCATATCGCATTATATTATATTATATCACATTATATTATATTATATCACATTATATTATATTATATTATATTATATCACATTATATTATATTGTATCACATTATATTATATCACATTATATTATATCACATTATATCATATTATATCATATTATATTATATCACAGTATATTATATTATATCACATTATATTAAATTATATCACATTATATCACATTATATTATATCACATTATATTTTATCACATTATATTATATTATATTATATCAATTATATTATATTATATTATATTATATTATATTATATTATATTATATTATATTATATTATATATTCCTATTTATTTAAAAAGCTGTTGCTTCATTGACGTTTTTGTCATGTGCAGCAAGACATAACGCAGTAAGAATTTTTTCACAAGAGCTTTTGGAAGGAAGATCATAAATAGATGTGTAGACTTCTTTTACTACCAGGTCATACATTTAATGTGACATCTTTAAATACGTTTAATGTAGATGCGTCTTACATACACTCGGTTACTAACGCCCGCATATTTCAGTGGTAATCACATCCTATCAGCCCGTGTTGAATCCTCCAATACCCCTTACGTTTTTTAGGTCTAGTACTTAATACAGTAGAATTCCCTTTTTTTGGACGCTGGTTATCCAGATCGCCAAATGTCCGGATCGGTTTGGTCCTTCGGGTAAATTTCTCTAGAATTCTAGAAAACTAACTTGCCTTGAAATTATCGGTTAGCAGATCAAGTACAGTACAATGTTATGGCTTTTACAACTTCAAATCAGGCGTGGTCGAAAGGTGTAAACGCAGGTTCCTTCTGTAAATAGCAAAAGCCGAACTTCAAACTGCCAATGTAGCTTATTATAAAAGAAAATCCAATTATCCGGATTTTCTGCATATCCGGATGACTCGCCGTCCCAATTAATCCGGATAAGTGCAGTTCTGCTGTAATTAAATACAGGAGCAACTTTACTTTTTCATCATATCCGGTACGAATCTCATCTAAATTATCGCCATTTCTCGTTTAGGATTTCCATTGTTTCTTTTCTCAGTTCCTTTTACACGAAATGCCGCGAAATTTTGCGCGGTGTCCCTTGTCTCTAAATTCTCACTCACTCCACATTTCAATCCCATTATTCATTCATGTATCTCCCACAGCTGATACAATGAGATAAATAATATAACAGAGTAGGCTGGGTGCACCCTACAGGCGGCCTGAATATTTTGGAAAAGGGACCTCTTACTCCTTCCTGGATTCGAAACATAGTTCCTCGATTTTGTCACTGTACTAACTCAAACATTCCAGATCCCTAATGTACACAAACTAAAACTAAAATTAAATTATATTCTAAAATTTCAAACTGAAACTTATTATCTTGCTATAACTGTATCAAAATTCATGCAAGCCCACTCAGTGACACTCGAGTTATACAACAACGTCAGAACATATTGTAACAGGCACTTTGATTGGCACTCCGCGGGGATGTTAAAGTTTATAAAAATAAAAATGTAGTTATAGCTATTATATAACACAGACATGAGGGGGTAGGCGGGAGTCGAAGCTACGATTTCCGCATTCTTGCAACTTGGCATTGGAAGATGCGCGGTGTGCTTCACGCTCTGTAGGCCCTAATCTTTGTATCTATTAAATGCTTGAATGCGGCTCAGAAACTATGATATAGAGAAAAAAACCCAACGCTTATTCTGACAATTAGATCCACCTATCTTTCGAATACAAAAATGCAAAGACTATAGAAAAGTTGCTTAAAGGTCAGATATGGCCGAGTACATCAGATGACATACATTGTTATTAGTCCATTTTGTACTGAGTGATCAGATGTTGAGCCTCTCCACACCGTTTCTGAATCACGTCACAGTACGGCAGTTAACTACAATTTGACACAAATTTCCGTCAAACAACCCACAGTTCATCACAGTGAAACTAAGGAACAGCTACGCATTTCAGCTTTCAAATAAGCCATCATCAGGCGGTACAAGATCTTATAAAATGGCAATACGTGTAATATTCAAGACTGAGATCTCAAAATTGTGACGATTTAGATAGTATGTTCCATTTTACTAACACTGTTGTACTTTATGCTTTCACATGAAAGTTTGTAACTTACAGCCTGACGATGTCTTAATTAGAAGCTGAAAAAGTAACTGTTTTTAGGTTCTTAGTATCAAAAACATGTGTTTGACGGGCACTTACTGATTCTTTAAATATTTAAAACTTCGATGGGAAATGAATGCAAATAATCAAATGAAGTGAACAAAGGCACAATGTGTACCAAACGGCTTCTCCTTAAACAATAAACAAGAAATTAATCAATGCACACAACTATTATCCTAAAAGAACTAATCTGGAAAAGATCCTCACGAAGCTTCAGTAATGTACGCTCTTCGGGAACATGCTGCCGCCCCCTGTAATTGCGTATTGGACGCTGATGTTCCAGGGGGAGGTGCAGTTTCGTCATTAGTTAGAAGAGCGAGTCAGTCCTACTGTACATTTATGAAGCTGGAAGCAGCATGTCCCTCCGAAACGATGGCAGCCACGTGTAAAAATACATAATTTTCAAATTCTTACAAATTCGGAAAATTTTCCCGTTTTCAACAATGCAATTCTATGCGTTATTTTGTGTGCTTGAAAAAAATTGCTCTCTCCTATTAACGGAAGAACATATATTGAGGGTATTTAAAAGAACAGTGGGAACAGAAGAATATTTGGAACTAAAAAGAACAAGTAATTGTTATGTAAAAATTATAGCATGGCAAAGAAATTAAGAAATTGTTCTTACGCGCCGAATATTATGAAAAGGACCACGTTTCGAGGAGATAGACAGAAAATTTGGCACGCATACGAGAGACGAAAAGTTCGCAAAAAAAAATTTATTCGAAAGAAGAGGAGAGAAAATACTACGTGAAAAATGTGGGGGATGATATTAAAACGTGTCTTGAAGATGACATGGGTTGAATCCACTTCAAAACTTTAAAACCCCATGTCGAAAGGATTTGTTTTATTATTAACATACAATTCACCACCAGGCCTGCAAAATGCTTCCTGTCCCAGCCATCTTCTAACAAAATTCTGTATGCATTTATTTGTTCGTAATAAATCCTGCACACCTGTCCATCCTCACTGCGTCCAAATCACGCAAGTCCTAACGCCATCTTCTTCTGTCCCTTACAGTTTCGCGTCTCTTATGCAATAATGACCTCTGGTAAGGATCCTGTATGAATTTACTTACGTATTTCTGTCCTTCTTGACGAGACATAACGATCCCTTAAAAACATAAGGACGATGTAAATAATACTTAAAATCTCTGCTGCCGTCTTTCAGAAAAGGGCACTGAGGAAGCTCGTTCTGAAAAGTGATTAGGCTACCGAATGGAAAATTCAGGATTAGGGGTTCCATTCCCAGTACAGGCAAGGTATTTTTCTCTTTTCCAAAGCGTCTAGACTAGATCTAGGACCCAACCAATGGTGGCTTATCCCAGGAATAAGGAGCCTAAGGTGTAAAGCTGACCACTAAACTCAAGCTAGTGCTGAAATTAAGAATTCATGGGGCTACATACCTCCAATGCCCCATACGCCTCCATGGAGTGACGCTTAATTAAGAAAGGAACATCACTTCTGTTATAAAAAAGACCACTGCGTTCCCCGTACAAAGATCTCCTGGTTAATAGTACGTAGGGAAATAATCACTGTTTCTTCTGAGAACTGTAGGAAGGTACAGTCACAGGCTCTGAGCACAGAAGACTGTGGTTCTGACGTTAACGTTGAGGGGCCATACAGTTACAACTCTATCTTAAAAGGTTAGGGATACTTATTGACTAAAAATGTTAATCGCGTGATATATCTGCGGTTAAGTGCCGTTGCAAATACCACACTGGATAAAATCGCCAAAACCTGACTCTGTAGAACTGGCCTCCGAGTTACGTCAGCTCCTTTCCCCAGCACGACATAAACACGTTAAGCTTGAGCTGCAGAGTAGAAATAATACTATTCACATGGTGTGAAGAGGATTAAAATGCGGTTAGGTCTCGTGCTAAGGTTTTTTTTCCAAGAATTTCAAAGAAGGGCTTCATACGAAGCAGATTAAATATGCCTTAAGTCTCTAGTAATGACTTCTGAAATGTTTTCCTAAACAGGGGAGGAGTGCATTTCTTTCTTTCTTTCTTTTTTTTTTTTTTTTTACTTTTTTACTTTTTCCTT
>Ga0136643_10008394_pt1 | contig 15094 bp, 8 predicted proteins | sample TergutLab28metaG_FD_96883 | JGI IMG/M metagenome (GOLD analysis project Ga0136643, IMG submission 96883) | Labiotermes labralis P1 segment gut microbial communities from Petit-Saut dam, French Guiana - Lab288 P1 (version 3) (version 3) | ecosystem: Host-associated > Arthropoda: Insects >... | reverse complement strand
TTGTTTCACAATAAGTTTTATTTCATGCCTCTACATGTTTCGAGCACATGTGCTCATCATCAGGAGGTCAAAATTGCATTACACAGCATCTGGTATCATCACACCTATAGGTGGCCGTCTTGTGCACGTGAAATAAAACTTATTGTGAAACAAATTTTGTGCATCAAGTTGGTTAAGTACTGAGATAAATAGACTGAGATGCACGGTCAGCAAAACGTAAAAAAAAAACCGTTCCAATTGTCAAGTGTCGGCACGACAGTAATGTCTTCTACTTTTTATCAGAAACTATACTAGCATTTATAATGCAATGTACACATATCACGGGTATATTCTTTACAAACTTTAAATTACTTCTACCCACAGTCTCCTACATTATTGATACAATTTTTACACCTTTGCCTGAGACGCTGTGTGTCGCAATTGACGCACTCAGTGTTTCAGTTCGTCGTCATCTGCAAGACGCCGTCTTCGGTGAACATCTGAAGGGAACCAGAAATATGGAAGTCGGAGGGCTCTAAATTGCACCTGCAGGAAGTATGAGAACAGCCCACCCACTGTTGCAATTGCCTTACTTGTGGGCAGACTGGTCTACGGTCTGGCGTTATCATGCAGGAGGACTTGATTCGTCTTCCTGTTTGGCCGGAACTTTCGAATTCGTTGCTTTAAACTGTATAGTGTCTGCACGTATCGCTCCGAACTGACTGTGGCACATGTCTGAAAGAATTCTATCCAGAGGCTTCCTTCACCGCCCCAGAAGACGCTAGCCGTAACTTTAGCCTCAGATGATCGAAACCTGATTTTTTAAAGCGGGGCGACGACTGAAGATGCCACTCCAGTGACTGTATTTTTGTCAATGAACCGTAATGATGAACCCAAGTTTCATCAACAGTAATTATTCTTCTAAGAAAAGCATCTTCGTCTTTGCCATTGTGCTGGATATGTTCTGTACAGGCGTGTTTTCAGATTATTTTATGTTCGACGGTCAGCATATTCGGTACCAAACTTTCCCAGTCTTTTCTGTAGCCAAGTTATCTGATGATGGCCGTAAGTGACGGTTTTCCAATCCGTGTTGCGGTGCACTGTTCACTTGTCTTGATGTGACGGTCATCCCGAATCAGCGCATCGCCTTGTCGCTACAGTGGCTGGTCGGCAGCTATGGGGCCTGTCACCAGCGTCCTTTTCACCGCACTTTAGACGATGGACTCGGCATCTAAACCGAGCTAATACACACGACATCCTCATCATACACGCATCTCAGACATGTGTGAATCTCTATCAGACTGGAGCCTTCTTCAGGAAGAAATTCAATGATCACTCTCCGCCCAGTACGTATGTCGACAACTTGCGACATTTTGCACTCCTACTCTATTAAACGCACATGAATGCAGCACCGATGATGTTGGTGGAACTGAATAAAATCGCTAACCACTGGCTAAGGAAAGAAATTCTAACTAGCACCAAATTAAAAAAAGGGGACAATATAAGTTTGCTGATCTCTAACAATTTATTACACATTTTTTCGATCCTCATTTGTTAGGGTACCATTCAAGTTACAAGACGGAAATCCACCCCGTACAATTTGTTCTCGAGAGCTTACTGAAACATAAGTGCAATTTAAATTAACTGTATAACGTGGATGAAGATCCAGTATTTTTCGTAGAAAGTAATGTCCGAACAGCAATAAACACATATATTCTGGATAAAGGTTAGTAAGATCTCAGGCACGGGCACGAACAGAACATTCTGAGATTCTGGGAGATTTCCTTAGCCCCTCCCTATGGTACAGGACACTCCAGCTCCCTCCCATACTCGGAAAGTTTATTTATCATTACAGAATGTTAGGTTAGATTAGACAGCACATTGGGTTACATCCCTTTCCGTCCCAATCCACATCAATCTTTGACAGGTCCTCAGTGCTCCTCATTTTAAACGGATATTTAGTACGGGATCTCAACAAATGAAACAAATAATATACGAATATACGAGTATTAAAATATTTTCAAAAATGCAGTTCTACAAAAAAAAAAAAAAAAAAGAAATGTTTTCAGCACGTCCATACAGGTATTCTTTTTCCCTTTGTGCCACAGTGACGTTTGACAAATCTCATTCCAGCTGGCGTTTGGTAAATAATTCCCGATCCACTAATTGCATTTAATATAGAATTTAAATTCCTATGGGTTCAGGGAAGAGTAATCAAGAGACTGTTGGTTTTAGTCGGTGAAATCGAACTCCCACTCTTGAATTACTTTGGGGAACAGAGCAACAACAAAGGCAGAGCCCTCGTGCAGACCCTTCATTGACACAGACTACGATTAGTCGTAATAAAAACGAAATCCGACGAGGAGACGGGAAGCCCACAGAAATTCAGCAATTAAGTGGCTATTATAAAGACCCTGGATATTAACAAATGTTATGCATGGGGTGTAATTCGATAACATACAAGATTTCTGACCAGATTTCAATGAAACGGTCTTCTGTGTACAATATGACAATACACAATGGTCGGTCGAAAATAAAATTTCCACGGCCTTCAGTTCATTACCCAATTAACCGATTGTGATTATGTCTGGGGAATTTGTCTCTTAATGGTTACCATATTTCCAGGGCAGATGTAATATCTTGGCGGCCACAGTTTTAAAGACAATCGCAGTGTGGAAACATCTGTAAGACTACAGCTGATAGTACAGGGCGTGGACTGATATCAATAGGGAATATAAAATCTCGACCACGAGAAAATAAAAGACTCTGTTTTGGTGGGAAATGTGTGGAAAAGCTGTGGGATCGCATCAGAATTAACCTGGAGAGAAGTAAAATACGTACATTACAAGTTATAAGATTGCAGCTGTCTGGGATATGGCGTCGTGTTGACTGGCCATTTGTTATCACGCTTTGGAGGAGCCTGATGCTTCCAGCTGCAGGGTAACCAAACTGTTGCGACGACCGTGAAGCAGGAGGCAGGAAGTTCCTCCTAAATTTCAGTAACATATTACCAGTTAACAGGGCGTCACATTCTAGTAGACTGTGATCGTAATCCAAAAGGCTGTGTAAACATCATATCAAATGTTTTAAACTTATTTTCTGACCACTGTCCTCTATCTGATATGAGGTTCTCCCGTCCACGACTCTGAATTTTACTGTCTTCTGGGATGTAGCAACGCGAGGTCTGGTAGAATTATATCGACATTTCAGAAGAACGTGGTGCCTCCATTATAAGTTTAGATTATAGAGGAACTAAGATGAGCTGTCTCAAACCAAGATTCACGTTCATATAGACCTAATGCGTTAACGAATTAGACTCTCCATTTAGATGATAAAATGTTCTGATTTACAAATAAATGCAAGACAGTGCTTACAAAAATCAACAGCAGCCATTTGGTTGATTTCAATATGACCGTAGCGTCAGTATGGTTTCTACATTTCGATACTGTAAATATTTGGCAGACCACACATCATTCATTGGAACAGAACTGTTTACACTCTACGAATTATTTCACACTACCACTCTACATCCCATCCATCATACATAGCTCACATGTTTCATCTCTCCAATTTCACGTCATGAGAGGGATTCTGTTGGCAAGCAATGATAGCGCCGAATGTTTACACAGAAACAATGGGTTCCACTCTGATCTTTAAATTCTATTGCTTCGTGATCCCTGCTGTTACACTGCAAAGCGAAACAATTGGTCTTGTGGACAATGGTGATAACCAGTGCATTTCACGTACACATCAATTGTACCGTGCTAATTCTAGGCCTTAACACATGCCTACACGCAGTGAAACGACGGTGTCACAAAATACGTGACAAAACCGTGACAACTTCGTTGCTGTGATCGGGGGCATAATATGTCTGGAATACCACACCCAATTAATGTTAGAATTGCCATTGTTATTACTAGTAACGGGATTCGTAAGTTGTACTATCTGCACAATACAGTGAAGCATATATTGTCAAGGCTGGATACATACATGGGTACATAATGAATGGATGCAAAATTCTGGTAGAAACAATGTAGAGAAAACCGCACAGAGAAAAATAATATTAAAGTGGGTTTCCGAGAAGTATGCTGTAATAATATGGTCTGGAATCATCTGGCTTAAGATAGGGTTCAGGTGCAGGGTATTCTGAAGGAAATATATTGAAATTTTGGGTTCCACGAAAAGAGATTTGACGTAAAGGTGACGGTGCATCGTGATAAATTCTTATAATAAACCAACTAGACGTTCCGTCCTGATCCTGCTCGCAAGCTGTCACCAAACCTGCATGACATATACCATTGCTGTGTGTACAGTGAAAAACTCCTGATAATGGACAGAGGAACTGTTCGAAACACGTAGAAATTTATTCCAAAAACAAATTTGAGAAATTAGTGCATCTATTTGGTTTTATTATAAGAATTTTTATAAGAAAAGAGATTTCTTGAGCAACAGGCCAGCTATTGCGTTCTCAAGAACAGGGTGCGTCTTCTGACTAGCTGCAGTTCAGACTACGCACAATAAAATTGCATTGTAATCACAAAACCCATTCTGATGTTCAGGACAGCACGCCGAACCTGCGATGTTATCCAGTGACTTACCCTACAATTTTAAAATAAATATTAATATAAACTGTGTAGGTATTGTAATACTAAATTGTACGTCAGCACAACTGTTTTTACTACACAAGGTAAGATGCAGACTACATGTTTCGACTAATAAATAGTCATCTTCAGGCCTATTCTTTACAGGTTAATTCACAGGATACTGTGCATACATTGGGATTCCAATGTGTGCACATCATCCTGTGACTTAACCTGTAAATAAGAGGCCTGAAGATGACTACTTATTAGTCGAAACAAGTAGCCTACATATTACCTTGTGTAATAAAAACAGTTGTGCTGACGTGCAAATTAGTATTACAATACGTATTCAAGCACTTCGCGATGTCTTCATCCAAACAAACTGTGTAGACCTCGCAGACAGTTCCTGCTTCAGCACTACTTAGAGTTCGATTTCATTTTATCTTTCATCGTAAATTCATAATTCTATAAACCATTAATTATGGAGAAGCGAAACCTTGTACGAAGACGTTGCTTCAAAGCCATGGATCGTTCCATTAAGTACAGTTTCCCATTGGTGGACTAGAAGCTACGGAATAACTGTACCATGTTACAGCCGATATGAACTCATCCGTGTCAATAGTGAACAGAAGTGATGAAACACATGCATGTCAACGTTTTCACTGCTCTACGTGAGAAAAATAACCCTTCCGTCTATGTCAGCTTAAGCGTGTATATGAGTAAATGGCTCAATACTGATCACCATTGTGAGTAGAACCTGGACAACTGTCAACATTAGGTGTGTGCTGAGTGTGGGAAGAGGGAACAGCAAGCTAATTATGGCAATGTGTGCTTTTCTTGAATTATTCTATACGGTACGGTACAACATGCCAATATGGAGAGGATAATGTTACTGCATGACCCCAGCGTATAACGACAGATTCCTGGATGTAACATTATATTTGCGCGTGAGTTTCACACGCACTCTTCTCGGCCAAGCAGACAGACCGAAGGGAACACCTATCCCACAAGCAACATGTACCAATTTCAGATAGAGTCAGTAAGAGAATGGCTGTGAACTACAGTGCGTCGGATCATTCTGTGATTCTCATAACGTAGACTGTAGTACATAACTGAGACTCTTCATTATGCTTTAGAATTGCTTCCCCAAAATTGGATTTGTACTTTCTCCAACTCCTGCAAAAGCAAGAGAGACAAAGAGGGAACCACAGGTCAAATAATGGACATACCGGAGCCAACAAGGACTCTATTGTCGGCTTCCTAGCAACAGGCACAGGAGGACAATATGTATGGGATCCTAGCTCAATGACTAGCGTTTATTGCAGATTCCTCTCAATTTTTCAGTTACGACAGAGACAGCATCTTTTTTCCTGTTTCGTACCTCTTGAGCCTGTAATTATGTTGGGGGCTATAAACTGGGAAACTGGAGGGACACACTACGCAAACATACACATGTACGAAAACACAGGTAAAAAATTCAAAAGAATAAAATATTCACAGTTTTGTGTGTGTGTGAATTCTGTCCTCTTACGAATTTGTTGTGTGTGTACACAAATACATATGTAAAAATGCATGTGTGTGTGTGTGTGTATGTGAGCGTGCGCGCATTTTAGAAATCTAATACACACATTCATGTTTCGGGATGTCAGGAGGTATTTAAATGCACACGAGTTGTACGTCAATATACATCATATTTTAATATGGTGAAAACAGCTAAATATACGTGACTGTATAGCTATTTCACTACAATCAGCCAACTGAATTCTGTCAGAACCACGACTTTGGACCGCATCACGACGTATGGTAAACTGACTCTACTTCTGGTTCTGTCGGGTGTTGTATATTAAAGGCTAAGAGATGAAAAACTTTCACAAAATGAAATCTATCACTTCTCCCAGTTTCCACCCAGACGGTCTTATACTACTCTTTCTGAAATAATTTCATGCTTTCATATACACGATAACTTACTGTATTAAATCATATCAGAGTACTAACCAAACTGACTGCTCTCAAGACTCCCGACGAATCCACGATAGTACTGAACACTGGCAAAAGATTCTACACTACCAACAGAAATTTCACCAGTAGACTCGAATCTGACGGGGTTAAGCCAATCACATATTCAACATGTACATTAAATCGTCTTAATAACCGAGTGTTGTATGCGAGGCTGAAGAAAGAGTTGAGTTTCGAGAAAGATGGATTGAAAAGTCGAGTATCGAAGTTTAAGAGTTATAGATTACATATCTCCCGGCTTACGACATCCCAATGACGATCGAATGTCAATCGGTCGCTGGGATAGGATAAATCTTATAAGGTGTCAGGTTATTCAGTGCTTTTCAGGAAATTATTCACGAATGTAAAATATAGGGACAACTACAGAACAAAACCCCCATACTCCTCATGGACATTTCCTAACTACTTCTTCTTTTTCTGCTTCAACCCCATCAGATACTTCACGTGCGTATGGGGTTGAAGTCTGGAGATGTGGATGATCAATACTGTGTACTGCCACAACCAATAAAAAAAACCATTCCCACTGCATCACCACTCTGCAAATTCATGTTCCTCCCTATTTATAACAGCAGGAAGTACAACAGAAGTGTGTCTTTCGTCACAATCTTCTCTTCCGCCATTCTGAGGAATGTTCTTCCTTCCTTTTGATTCTCTGAATGTTTTATCACTCGGTGGCCAGTCGGGCAACATACAGTTCTGCTTGCAGCAGTAGTATTCTGTCCCTGTCGTCCTCCTGTTTGTGGTCGATGGTGCAAAGGGGCTAGGTCAGAGATGGACAGAAGCTCCAGTACTTATCTTCTGCACAGGCACTGGTTTTATAGCAGACTCGCCTAGTAATTTTTGACATTAACACAGAGCTTTCTGCTGACGGTGCTGAAGTTTCTTGATGTCACTAAAGAAAACAATCCCAGTAACTTGAAATGGTCTACATAAAATACTGATATATCGAAAAGTGAGTTCAGTAATATGGCGAAAAATGTAACTGACCTTAGGCTTCTAAGCACTACGCCATTATGACCCATAATAATTTAAGATATAGTTCAAATATATGCAGTCGTGAGTGAATGGGAAAATATGAATTCAAGTTCCGGCCTTTTTTACCGTCAGACAAAGAACACCCGATGTACATTGGTAGGGCAGGCCCTACAGACTGTCTGGAGTCTGCTCGGAACAGAACTCTTGTCGTCCACCCAGTATCCATCAAATTCTGATTGAGCTCTCCTGGAGTCACTTTGTGTGTGCTTTTAATAAGTATACAATACCAATATACTGATTAAGTTAACCCTTTGAAGTCTAAGTCCAAGTCACTCTGCAAATGAGCAGAATAAAATTGGTGTACAATAAGTACAGAGACCAGTCGATGAACGCTGTGTAGAGAAAACAATCGCTGTTTGCTGTAAAAAGCATACCGTGTCGAAAAAGTACAAAAATCATAGTGTTAAACCTGGCGGTATATCTATCAACCACTAAGGTTTAAGCGAATAACACACCTGTCTGTGTTTTTGAGTATTAGTTCATCATTCGTACTGCAACATATTCGGCTGTATTTACTAAGCAAAGCCATTCAGTGTAATGTTTGTGCTGCTCAGTTAACAGGTAGCGATCACGTAGTGTACTGCACTGTACTGACCTTGATGCCTTTATATGCAAAAAGAAGTAAAAACAACAATTCCTGTACATGCCTGGACAGGCCTTGAGTGTTCCAGATTCCCAGACAATCGGCACATGAAGGTGGTTAGGTTGTCAGCCCTACGTACCGGCCGCTTTTACTCCCAGGAAATATTTCTGGTTCTATTTTCTGTTAGAGGCTGAGTCGAACCCAGGGCCATAGTGCGAAGGATTATGTCAATGACAAATTCCAATGGCACCAACGGGAATCGAAACCACGACCTTCTGGCTTGTAGCGCAGTGCCTCAACCAATTGCACCACCGCGTACCCCCGGCAAAGAGAAGATTCTCTGTAATACAACATCCCATCTACAATCAGATCATTTAGGTTTTCCAGTCGCAGTGCTCCTCCGTGCGTGCTGCACGTTCCGTCCAAAGTCATGTTTCTTTCTTTAATCTGCGTCAGATAACAATCGGAAACAGGCACTCCGGCAGAAATGGACAGGAAATCCAGAAAACCTACGCAAAATTTTAAAAATAATTTCGATATATTTATTCTTGGACACAATTAGTGTTTAAGACGCTTACACATAACGCAAAGTGATAAAAATTGTTCAATTACCTTATATAACCTACGTCTTAATTAGTACGTTATCGAGTAAAGTGCCTTCAGTCTCATGTAAAATATTACATTTTGCGTTTGAAGACGAAGGCTGCATGTCATAACAAATTACGCCTCTTAGTACTTCCTTTAGTGTCCTTTATTCGTTTACTGAACCACAATTTCTCTTCTACTCATCGTATACAAGCATAGCCTTTAATGGAACCATGACTGTGAATTATGAGTAGGGGAAGTTGTAGAAGAAGAGGATAGCGAACCACTTAAACTTATTATCTGAGAATTCTCTTGAAGGATTCAGAGAAGCCGTTCCCAAGGCGATAATCGAAACCGGGAATCAGGAGTACAGTTTTTTATATCCACTCCGATGTTCGATGTAGCAGCCAGCAGAAGTTACAAAAGAATCTACAAACTAATATAGCTCTGCTTCCTGTCTAGTGGACCAGTCCAGAGATAAATATACTGCCATCTTCAAGTCCGCTTCCAACCAATCAAATGTAGCCTGACCACCAGCAAGCTGCACTTGGGCCATCATAAGAACTCTGCGACGAGAAAGAACAGGAGATTATTTGTTCACCATCGTATTACCCGTCGAACAGAAATTCCAGCTAAGTTTCTTATTTCTTTTTACGTATGATAAATTGATGATGCCAAGGACGGTAGTGGGCGGACGTTACAAGTTTCTGCGAACTGCTCCTTGAACTACAGACTGCTTTGTAAAATTCGATACTATCTTTCCACATCTCTTATTTTTTTTTATCGAGGTTTCAAAACTTTTTAAATTCTCATGTCAAAATTGGATCATTGGATCAGTAATTACAAAGAGATAACTAACATTCAAATCAAAATGTGCATTGTTATAAAATTACATACAGCAAAAATGCAAGGTGTGTGCGTAGGTGTGAGTAAGAAAGAGAGAGATAGTCACACAGACATAACCTCAAGTTTTTAAAACATCAAATCAAATACATCTAATTACATGATCATTACATCGTAGACATATATGTCGTACAACAAAAATATTTCGCTCAAATATTGCTAAGGAAACTGCATGTCATGTAAAGACTCTGTAAGTATGAGTATTAGCGCCGTTAAAGTAGGCCTACATAAAGAACCTGCAATTTATAACGGATATTTTGATGATATTAGCAAGGCTAAAGTTTGTGTTCGTCAATTTTGAGTACATCATGCCATGCACTAATGTTTCACTATGAGAATAAAACTGGCAAATGTGTATGAAAATATGCGAATTTATTACATTTTAATCGTTGTAAATTTCCTATGTGTTTCGGCCACCTTTTGCGATCATTTTCAGGAAGGTGTTTTTACGAAGGATATATTACAAAGACAACAAAACCATGTACAAATACAAAACATTAAGTTTTAAATATGTGATTCATAATATATGTTAAAATATAAAATACAAATAAAATTACTTGTGATAAAGTTACTTGAGAAAGAAGTGATACGACACACAGCACATGAATACTTCTTAAATACACCTCCTGAAAATAGTCACAACAGGTGACCGAAGCATGTAAGAGATTTATAACGATTATAATGTAATAAATTCACAATTTGTTTCACTTGTGCTTGTTGGTTTAATTCTCATAGTGCTATTCATGTTTTAATTTCAGTTTGTTCCAAAATGATTCGTTTGCCATACCAAATATTTCGCAAAACCGAATATATTGCCTCTTCTCATTTTATTATGTAACTTCTATAAGAAACTATCTGTCGAAAAGTAAATAATGCATGGAACGAAATTAAATTTTAACTCATAAGTCAAAGCAGCCAAGTCATTCTTGATAAGCTAATATTCGTTCGGATAATCAAGAAATTCTTAGCCTTTTATGGAACCTGAATATCCTTACTGTCTTGAAACCGGCCAGCTACGGAAACATATTCCGAGCCAGGTGAGTCCATTCGACACCATCAAACAATATTGCTACAAGATTCATCCTATCACGATCCTCCCATTATACTACGTCTCCGAAGTGGCTCTTACTGTCAGTTATTGCGGCCAAAATATTGTTCATTTTTTTCACTCTCCCATGCGCTCTTCTTATTTTGTCAAATTAATTCTTTTTAATTGGATTATATTAATAATAATTTTCATAGCGTAGGGACGTAAATTATTAAGTAGTTTGTGACAGATAATCCCCATATTCAAGTTGCTTCTTTTCCATACCCAAATATTTCTCTCACAGTATTGTTCTCAAACATCCTCAATCTACGTGTTTCCCTTTTACCAAGTGATATACTCATATAACAGAAAAGATAAAATTAAAGTTTTTTAGTCTTTAGGGTGTTTCACAGAGATCACAAAAAAAGTATAATTATTTTAAGTAGATTTAAAGACTGGATTTTTCATACGCATAATTCAAGGATTTTAAAGCAAATTTGTAGGAAGTCTTGCTAGACATGACATTAAACAAAACAGCTTTTGGACAGATGAATAAATTGGTTACTGCTGCCTGATTAAACTTTTCTCCCTGCTTTGCATATAAATACAGGGTGCGTAACTAAAATTAAAATATGTCTGCGAAGGATGAACTACTTTCAGATTACAGGCCGTTAAGATCACCTGAGGCTCAAAGAAGTGGGCTCTTATATTATGAGTAACGAACATAATTATTCAAAGAAACGAGCAGTAATGTGTTTCTCCATCACACTATTCATCACCAGTCGCCTGGTTTCTATAAAGCAATATGTATTTTTACTGAGGTGGGAAGACCTCTAGGTATTTTATCGACACGAGGCAGGATTTTGAGCTAACAAATATTTGTATAATCAAAGCATCGTTTTATTACAGCCTCCATTTAATTATGACACATGTAAAATTTTCGAGCCCCACATTTTAAACGTAGAAAATGGATATTTCTCATATTATGGAAACCGATGGATTCGTAATTTACATTATAAAGTAAGAAATCGAAACAAATTATTTATTCTTCTGGATACAATAATGGACCTATTTCCAAGGAATAGACTCCACCTTCAGGACCTAACATTAGTTTCTCCTTCAAAACGTTCTAGTAAAGTTGCTTCTGATCGTGTATAGAGTCAGCAGAAAATAGGCCACTTGTTACATCCAATCATTTCATTGAAATATTGCCCCTAAAGTTTAAAGTGAACGTTAATTCAGTTCACTCGTTATCAAGACATTTATAAAAACTTGGTTCTCCGACGGTCTGTGACAACAGTTCGTTACATACTTACTACTTTCCAAACTGCTTGATGTTTGTGGTAAAATCGATACGCAGAAAGCCTAAGTTTCGTAATATCAAGTGATGAAAGAAAATTCAATCCATGTGGGAACAAGAGGCAACGCAAGAATTTTATTTAAAAGCTCGTTGGTTTCTTCTGTCAGCATCATTCCACCAATACTCCGTGTTCATTGTTTTATCTGTCACCGACCCTCTATATTCTCAGCAACCGACAGCGTCGTTAAATAACACATTAACACGAAGTATACGCAGCTACACAAACACAGCGTATAGAAGTATACATGTAGCCTTGTGGTACGAGTAACAACGTTCGTTGTTCCTTCGATTTCCAGCTTGCTAACGCTTGTCGTGTATCAGACCTTTCTCTTTATTTCCACCTCAACAGACGATGCATGTAAGAATCACGCCGATGGGCTCTCAACGCCTGCTTCTCTCTGCCGCAATCAACGGCTCCAGGAAGACCGTCAGTGTGTCGCTAGGCCGTTACACCGCGACAGTTTTTATGGCAGGTAGACATCGATTCATGGTTCGATGCCCGAGAAAAGTATTTCAGGAATTCCTGTACTCTGAGGCTTGTTATAAAAACTTAACACATCGTTCTAATTCTCAGAACCTCGATCACTGTTTAGCAAAGAATAATATTTTCTTTTACCGTTATGTCCCATTACAATGGTTATCAAACTTCCTTGACTCACAGAACGGAAAAACAGCAACGGATGTTCTGAGAATCGTCTCCCCATCCGACTGACACTGCACAATATAGATAATAGCACATAAACATGTTTCTTAATAGCACGTAAATAAATATCTGCGTAAGGTATAAGAATCAATGCCCTTATTTATTTTGATATTTATTAGTTTTTCTAGTGTATTTAAGGATGCTCTCTGTACTTCTGTTTCTGAAGTGTTGACAGAATTAGTGGCAATGAATAACGTACTGAAAGCGGCTCTGGTTCGCTTTAAGGAACTATCTCAACATCTGCTGGATGGACTGAGAAAACCACACAAAAACCTTACACTAGCGGGCGTCCCGCAAGAGAATTAAAACAGGCGCCTTTCGGTTACAAAACTGGGAATAACTGGACCACCCGATCCACCGTCACCGCCCGAAGATTTATTCTGCTACAGAAAATTGCTCTGAATTTGGTGAACTCTCTTCCTTTTTAAATAATAAAAGCCACGTAATATTATGACGCAGAGCGTGCAAGTTACTGTTGAGAAGATAAAAACTTCCCTATTACTCTGTACACCTGCTAGTATAAATTGTGCTTATAACAATTTTTAGGCATTAATTATATCTACATTAGGATCTTAATATAGACCAGTCCTTTAGGTATTAATTACATTAAGGAAATATTAATGTAAGCCAGTTTCATAAAAATATGAGAAATGATCTAGGCAATTTATACTTTTGGATGAAGGTTCAAGTCTTCTGAGACCTTAAGCTGCTTCTATTAACAAACAGATGCCGACGATTAGATGAATATTAGTGACTTCATTTCACGGTTCAGCAATGATGGAAGGGCGGATGCGCGGGAAGATACAGGTTTGTTGTGTAGGTATAAACGACAGGGGAAGTAGTGATGTGTGTTTGGTTCGGACTTGGTATATTGACAAAATGTTGGTGACAGAGACCAGTGTTCGGGTGGTGAAGGCGTTACAATACTTCGAAACGTCGGTAAATATTTCGCAATCTACACGGCGTTAAAGTTTTGGAATTCTTGAGTCTTCACCATTAACGCTGTGAGAACCTCAGGCCAGACATTATACTCTTCGTTATTTATCAGTAATAATTCAACTCATACTGTCCACGTGCAACGCTCTCTGAACGGCAGTCCCGGTGGACAGAACGCATAGTTACGGAGCTGTGCAGTGTAACAGGTACTTCAGGCTTGGAATGCAGTCGTACCTAACAACGAAGTATTACTTTATGCCGATGGAATGCTAGGAATTTATTAAAGGTTTTCGGAGGCGCTGCATGCTACAACTCCAAACATTTTCTCGCGGCAATAATCAAAACCAGAGATTAAATTCCTATTGCAGTATTAGAAGCAAAGAAACAGTATAAGAACTCTAAAGATTAAAACTTGAATACTTACCACATACGGATTGAAAGTGAATAAACGGGCACACAGGAAAAATGGTGTTGGGGGGAGGGAGGGGGGGGGGGGGGGGGGGGGGGGGGGGGGGGGGGAGAAGTCATAGCAAGTAGTAGTCTTGTCCCTAGAAATTACGAAGTAGACCAATTGGGCTGCTGATTACCGAATGCTTTTATTCAATGATATTAATGTAGGTTTTAAAAAATTAAACACGTAATATGTATTGCTTCCTCCAGCGGAACGAACAATAAAAAGTGAAAATGTATTTGGTTTAGATAACAGTTCACTTCTTGAAATATTGTAGGTACTGAACATTCAAATCTTATGCGATATTACATCATGTACACTGGTAAAAAAATTACCGACGTTTCGAAGGCACTGTATCCTTCGAAACATCGGCAACTCTTTAAGAGTTAACACGACATAACATCTCAACATACGTGCCTTTACAGCCCCAGCGCGGTCAGAACCCCAAATCTTGCCTAACATAAGTCTATATATACTTTTAGATTATTTAACAACGCTATATCATAAATGGAGGTAATAATTATATAGTGCAAAATGAGATCATATAAAGATAAAGGCAATATGATTTCGGTTCACAGATTTATTTCCGAACAACACTGCATAAACGAGCCGTTATTTGTTGTTAATTTCACAAAGCTGTATCAAGAGCAGAATTTATGGGCTCTTTAATAATACTTTATGTGATGATGATCACGAAATATGAAGTGATTTCTTCTTGCATTCTCAGTTACATCTATTACAACATTAAAAATACATCAATTGTTGGCTTCATATATTTAAGGACGCCAAAGCAACACTAAGTAAAGAATAAAGAACCAACTAGAGGCCACTTGTTATTTAATTGTATTTCTTACAGGCTCAACATGTTTCGGGCATTACTATGCCCATCATCAGGAGCTCGCGGCTACGATGTTGATTACCATATTGGTCGTTTCG
>Ga0136643_10008392_pt1 | contig 15095 bp, 13 predicted proteins | sample TergutLab28metaG_FD_96883 | JGI IMG/M metagenome (GOLD analysis project Ga0136643, IMG submission 96883) | Labiotermes labralis P1 segment gut microbial communities from Petit-Saut dam, French Guiana - Lab288 P1 (version 3) (version 3) | ecosystem: Host-associated > Arthropoda: Insects >... | reverse complement strand
TAATAGTGTAACTTTAGCAAGGACGATATAGCTCCCTGATGATGGTCCTAGGACCGAAACATGTCGGAGCGTTTTTAATGTTTTAATGTGTAAATTTTATAAATTTATATAAGTGCAGTGGTTAGTAAAATATTGAGCGATCTGAATTATATTCACAGATATATTTCTTCCCGCGCGGTAAATACACTGCTTCTCAGTTATGAAAATCTATCAGGAAATAATCGCTCTTTAGTACTGTGCGATCCACATAAAAATCCACAGACACTATCTGGGTAGACTGCAGGATTCTTTAACGGCAAACGTTGTGCTAGTTAAAGTGCATAAATTATCCACTGTATCTTACAGTGTTAAGTACCAAAAACATAAAGATGCAAGGGGGAATTGGGGGGGGGTGTAATAGAGCTCAAAGCTATTTTAAACAACCCGCAATATGGCAGCGACCTGCAGCTTCGCGTTCCTGTCGCTTCATCGGGGGTTCTCTTACCAGGAATGTCCTCACTCAGCTACGGGCAGGACGACCGGGAAATCGGGATTCAATTCCCTACAACGGGAGAAATTATTCTGTTCTCTACATTGTCTTCTGGGGTACACCCAAACTTCTATGAACCTTGCGTCGAGAACTTCCCCCCCCCCCCAACAAAATCTTCAACAACATACCTGGAATCCTAAAATTCTAAATGGTTGTACTTTCTTGAATGTAACATTCATGGGTCCGTGCATCGCTAATATATTCGCAGAGTACAACCAACAAGATGCAACGTTTCTCAGTTTATTTATTTCTGTAAGACGCTCTACATGTTTCAGACGGTTTTTCCGTCCATCATCAGGAGCTCAAAACTGCACATACAGCGTCAGGCATTTGTCAGACCGTTACTGCTACCTGCTGCTAGTCTGGCCAGGCTAGTAGCAGGTAGCAGCAGAACGTACCGACGATTTGTAGGAACAGGATGCCTTCATCCTCGATAGTAGAAAGTGCATAATGTGACTTCATTGTCCCCAATAAAACCTCACATCTCACTAAGTTTTACGTGTTATTTTCAAGCAGTGTTTCAAGTGAAGGCACAATGACGCCAGACCTTACACCAGCTCACAATCCCTTCACATATACATGCATAGGCTTAATATGATGTGAAGTGACTGAGTAGAAACATTGCTAAATGGAGCCCCCGCATTTTATAATCATTTTGATGGTAAAAAGAAGATTTCGCTTTCATGTAACCCAAAATTTCACCACTCACTTTTCGAATGGGTATTTTGGAAAACTCTGAAACCAGTCTGTAACCTTAAACCCAGTTCCTCACAATCTAATTTTTGTATTTTCCTTGGGGCTTTGCTAGTGTTGCCTCCAGTTCCTCAAAATTTATTTCTATATTAACCTGCTTGTTGTGCAAGTGTTTCCATCCAGTTTCTCCCAATCTATTTCTGTATTATCCCATTGGTTTTAGAGTTTCCTTCCACCAATCCCCTCCCCCCCAAGCAGTTCCTTACAGTCTATTTCTGTAGTATCCTGCTGGCTGTATAAGTGTTCCCTCCAAGTCCTCATAATCAATTTCTGTATTACACAATATTATAATTGCAAGTTTTCCCTCCAGTTCCTCACAATCGATCCCTGTATTATCCCGCTGATTTTGTAAGTGATTCCAGTGTTAGAGGCATTTTGCGTCTTTCTTCATTTCGATATGAGAATCACTGCGGCTTGGCACAGACTGGGACCAACCATCAATGGGCCTGAATATATCGAGACGCTACCAGAAAAATGTCTTCAGACAAGACTCTGCACACAACACGCATCATTCCACATGAAGTAGACTAAAATTTTTCGGGTCTTTGCTTTCCTTTACGCACACAATTCTATTCTATCTCTCCTCCACTCTGTTCTTCTAATACACCCGCATTCTGCATCATTCCCCTTTCGACTCATGTTCCCGAACAATTTTCTTTTCCCACATTTTAGTAACGTTTCCCTCTTCATGATAGTTTCAAACAGATTTTTTTTTATCGATGATCCCCCCCCTTTTTTTTTCGAAGTGTTGAAATCATTCGAGCAGAATTGTCTCTTCGTAGAATGGAAACGTCAAAAACTGAACATCTAGAAAAGAGAGAAGAGAAAGAATATGTAAGATGGCGTTGCAGATTATCAGCGCGGTAGAATGCGGGGAGGAGGCCTTGAAAATCGTCTTTCTGACTGCAAAGATGGAACACGAAGGATTGTAAATGAACAGTGATATGAAAATACAGCGACATTATGGTATATTATTTGCGACGCCCTTTCCACAAATGGCTTCAGTCAAACAGTCTAGCAACAAAAAGTCATTGCGAATATTAAAGTCGCTAATACAGGCTACATCTTGAGGGGATTTATCTGTCTCAGAGTACGAAAGAGTGGCGAAATCTTATAAAAACAGTAACTACCTTATGGCGCCCCAAATTGGTAGTAATTTATATCTGTCTTAAACCAACTAGATGCACCAGTGTCTCAAATATATTTTATTTGGAGTAACACTCTAAATGTTTTGGACGGTCTTTCCATCCATCATCAGGAGTTCAAGACTGTACGTACAGCAACAGGCATATGTCAAACAGATACTGCCGAGTGCAGTCGGCAGTATCTGTTTGACAAATGCACTATTTCTCGACTATCTGCAAGCGAGGTCAGGATGTTCCATCCCGACCTCGCTAGCAGACAGTCAACATTACTAGTGTGACAAATACCTATAGCTGTGAATACAGTATTACGACTACTGATGATGGGCAGTAAATCTGTCCGAAACATGTAGAGTTCTTTAACAAATAAATTCGAGAAATAGTGCATCTCGTTGACTTTTGTTTTAAGGATTGATTTTCTGTTTATCTTGATCATACTAGCGACGCTTATTAGAAATAAAGGAATGGTTTGTACACTGCATCAATTAATCGTACAAAACAATTGTACTAATAGTTCCACATAGCATTATTAATAATAAGACAAACTTCATAATATAGACACATATTGCCAAAATCATTGAAAAAATTTTATCAAAATAAAAAAAAAACATTACTTTGAGAACAAGGCTCTAAGGCGTGATTCAAAATTGGATATTGGAAGGTCTTCGCTCCCTGTACGAGTAACTTCTTGCGAAACGTCGAACCAACTCCCAAATATAATCCCCCATCATAGCCTTGTCCCCTTTACCCTCTTTACGTCTTATCCATGGTTTCAATACTCGTATGGTAGCTTTCCTCATATTCTTCGCCAACGTTACCACTATTTGGTTTGTAAAAGACTAGATGTGAGTGTAAATAAAATAGTTTGCTTATGTTTATCTCAGTATTTAACCAACTTGATGTAAAAAAAATTTCTTTCACAATAAGTTTTATTTCATGTGCTCGAAACATGTAGAGGCATGAAATGAAACTTATTGTGAAAGAATTTTTTTACATCAAGTTGGTTAAATACTGAGATAAATATACTGAGATGCACGGTCAGCAAAACGTCAAAAAAAGTTTATCTTATATTTATTGGACCGTGCATTATTGCAATAGTTGAAGAATAAAAGACCACCTTGATATCACTTGTTACTTTATTTCACTTCATATGTACTCAACATGCTTCGGACATTAATATATCCATCATCAGGAGCTTGCGACTGTGCTGTTGAATTACCACATCGGTCGTTTTGTTCTCGGTTTGTTGTGTGTTGGAGATTTGGTGCGGCTGGGTTTGAGTGGTGTCCGTGTTGCAGGATGAAACTGGATTCAGGTCTTTATTCTTGCCCTTTAGGGTATGTTCGTGAATTTTTGTTGTTATTTTTACATTGGATTCCGTTGAATTTGATTATTTTAAAGGTGGATGTTACTGTTTTTTGGGCTTAGTCTTAATCCAAATAGATCAAGTAAAAATAGTGGTTTGTGGTGCCGATGATATAAATGTTTATTTTAGATTTATATCTATTTGTTTTGTTAGGTTTATTTTTTTATTTATTTTTGGTGGATTTTGTTGTTTTTGTGATGTATATTTTATTATACATGATTTCGTTTATTTTATTGATTGGAATATTGTTACGTTGAGTGGTAGATCTGCTATTATAACTTTTTGTTTGACTGGATATCTTTATTATTTATGGGATTTGTTTTCATTATTTCTTCCTTGGTTATTCGTTACAGTGATGATTATATATTTCTTGATTTAAATATTATTCGGTTTATGTGATTGGTTTTGATATTTGTTGTTTCTATAATATTTTTAATTATTAGTCCTAATGCGATTAGTATTTTGTTGGGTTGGGATGGTTTAGGTTTGAATTCTTCCTTGTTGGTAATTTATTATCAGAATCTAAGGTCTTATAGTGCTGGTATGTTGTCGGTTTTGTCAAATCGTATTGGTGATGTTGCCTTATTGATGGTTATTGCTTGGATAACTAATTTTGGTAGTTGAAGTTTTATTTATTATTTATAGTTTATATCAGGCTCTGTTAAGATGGAATTAATTCCTTTTCTCTTTGTTTTGGCTGCTAGAACTAGGAATGCTCAAATTCCTTTTCCTTCTTGATTGCCTGCAGCTATAGCTGCTCCTGCACCTGTTTCTACTTTAGTACATTCTTCTACTTTCGTTACTGTGGGTGTTTATTTATTAATTCTTTTTAGTCCTTCTTTTAGTTATTGATTGAATGTTATTTTATTGTTAGTTTCTGGATTGACTATATTTATAGCAGGGCTTGGGGCGAATTTTGAATTTGATTTGAGGAGGATTATTGCTTTATCTACTTTGAGACAATTGGGTCTTACGATTATGACTATTTCTATTGGTGTTTCTAGCAAGGTCTTTCTCCACTTGTTAACTCATGCATTGTTTAAGGCTTTATTATTTACGTGTGCTGGGGGTGTCATTCATTCTATAGGGGATTCTCAGGATATTCGTTTTATGGGTGGTTTGTCTATTTATATACCATTTACTTCCTCGAGTCTAATTGTTTCTAATTTTGCTGTTTGCGGTATACTGTTTGTGGCTGGTTTTATTTTGGGACGGTTTTCTATGAGATATGTGAATATGTTTGGTTTCTTTCTATTATTTGTATCAACGGGTTTGACTGTTTGTTGCAGGCTGAAGCAAGCTTCATCCTGCAACACGAACACCACTCAAACCCAGCCGCACCAAATCTCCAACACACAACGAACCGAGAACAAAACGACCGATTTTGTAATTCAACAGCACAGTCGCAAGCTCCTGATGATGGATATATTAATGTCCGAAACATGTTGAGTACATATGAAGTGAAATAATATAGCAAGTGACATCAAGTTGGTCTTTTATTCTTCAAAATAGTTTAGTTCTATGCATATTCTCTAACCCAGCGGGCGATGCTCCTCAACTTCATCTTTCACGAGTTCTGTGTTAAACCCCACCCTTAATTTTTACCGAAGAATCCATGCAATAGAAACTGAAAAGCCTTCCAAGCTATTCACTACGTAGGAGCAATTAATTCTTCCAAATATTTTGACTGTAGCATCTGCCGTGTTAGTGGTCCAGTAACTGCGCTCCACTTCAATTTTTCTTCAAAACATAAGAGGAAACATATAACATATGTGCTGCCATGAATCTGATGCGTTATCCAAAGCTTTGACACACCGCTTCACAAGCTCCAACTTAATGTGAAATGGTGGCAGCAAGATCTTGTCAGTTGCAACAAGAGCTTCATGATTCACACTGTGTGTGCCTGGAGTTAATTGTTTTCTGGCTGGCCATTCTCTTTGACGTAATGCTGGTCAGATTCTCCGCTGTCCCACAGACAGAGAGAACAAGAATGCTTGTGTATTCACTGTGTCTACGTTGAAGCAGTAGCCCCAGCATCTTGAATTCCCCGCGAAAAACCCAAATTTAACGTTCATAGTTGATTTTCTCCAAACATTTATTGCCATTCTCTGGTGCTTCACCTGGTTAGGACTAACATAATGTCCGAAAGGACAGCAGAGTATGCTGACAAGTTACAACCTCGACTATTCGATACTATTAAATGACAGTACATAAAATCTCAAGAAAAAATCTCTCTATATAAGACTTGTTATTCAGGAAATGGAAGGTATTGTGCGATAGGAAATATAAATTTTCTAAATCAAAATGTGGAAGCTTCTTCTATCACAATGAGTGAAATCTGGGTACCTTTTTAAATTCAATAATTTTTCAACAGGATGAGACTTATTCAGTTTATTACATTTTTGTATGCAGCTCTACATGTTTCGGGTGTTGACACCCATCATAAGGAGCTCGTACAGCTGTAATTACAGCTTCTGGTATTGATTAACCGGATCTACTACCATCCGTATCGTACGGTAGGTACCAACCGTACGATACACATGAATCAATTCCAACTCAACAACGAGAGCGGATGGTAGTAGATCCGGTTAATCAATACAAGAAGATATAGTTAAAGTTGTACGAGCTCCTGATGATGGGTGTCAACACCCGAAACATGTAGAACTGCCTACAGAAATGTAATAAACTGAATAAGTCTCATCTTGTTGGACAATTATTAAATTGGATTCACGATGCACGGACCCATGTATATTAAATTCTAGGTACCTTTATGATATAGCTGTAGGATATTGAATTAACCTAATGTGCAGAGCACAGAAAAGCAGTTTGTTATGAAACGCGACTTTATGTATTGTGTTTCTAAGAACTGATTGTATAACAAATCGTGTAGAGATTTACATTTAGTAGTATTAGTCCGAGTAGGCAAACATTTTTCTGACATGTTGCTTATGTAGAATGTTTTTAAAGTGGGAGAATTTTATCGTCAGTGCTTTACAACTTTGTTTTAGAATATGCCGTTGGAAGGGTTTAGATAAACCACGATGGCTTGAAATTAAATGGTCCACATCGGATTATGGTTTCTGCTGATGATTTTAATATATTGTGTGGAAGCGTACATGTTATAAAGAAAAACACTGAATCTTTAGCAGTTCGTAGTAAGGAGATGGGAACAGAAGTAAATGCTGATAAAACTAAGTACATTGTTATGTCTCGAGATCAGAATGCTGGACGAAGTCATAATATGAAGATTGATAATATTTCCTTTGAAAGTTGGAATAGTTCAAATGTTTGGGAACAACCACGACGAATCAAAATGCCATTCAGGAAGAAATTAAGAGCAGACTGAAGTCAGGCAATGTTTGCTATAAATCGGTGCGGAATATTTCGTCTTACATTTTGCTATCCAGAAATATCAAGATTAAGGTTTACAGAACAGTAATTTTTTCTGTCTTTTATATGGGTGTGCAACTTGGTCGCTCACACTGAGGGAAGAACAAAAGCTAAGGGTGTGTCAGAATAGGGTGCTGAGGAGAATATATGTGCCTAAGAGGGACAAGGTAAAAGGGGAATGGAGAAAACTACATAATGAGGAGCTTAATGATCTGTACTGCTCACTAAACATATTCGGATGTTCAAATCAAGAAGATTGAAATGGGCAGGCACGAAACACCTTTAGGGATACTAGAAGTGTACACAGGGTTTTGATGGGGAAATCTGAGGGAACGAGACCATTTGGAAGACCCAGGCGTAGATGGGAGGATAATATTGAGACGGATCTTAAGGAAATAAAATAGGGGGACACGGACTGGACTGATCTGGTTCAGGATATGGACTGGTGGCGGACACTTGTAATGCGGCAATAAACCTTGGGGTTCCATCCAATGCGGGAGAGAACCGGTTAGCTTCTCAAGAAGGACCCTGTACCATAGAGTGATTAAGTAAGAAATACAATTTTCATGTTATTCTAATTCCCCATAAAACTTTCTTTTGAATCGTCACTTTTCTCCTCACTTGGTGCATGAACATTCAAACAATAGTACTACACCAGCGACCTCTCAAAACTGTATATGACATCCTATCGTTAACAAAATCTACTTTCTTAACTGCTGATACTATTCTGTGGTGTACAAAAAATCCAGTTCCCAATTGATGATTTTCGTTTCCTTTTCCATACAAGACAAATACAATCCCCTGCTCCTACCGTACCCAATTTTTCCCCTAAATTCCTTTACCCACTCGATCTAATCTATATCTTGCTAATTCCCTGGCTCCTGCTGTAAGTGCACCTGACCTATACAGGCTCCATACATTCCATGCACCAAATCTCATATCCCTTTTCCATTCCTTAGGCCGTTCCACGGGATAAATCCAGGCCAAACGCACATGTATCTCTTTCACAACAAGGCAAGCTTTTACGGTAAGGAGTTGTTAGCACCTCGCTCAACCCCCAAGCTGGAGAACAACCCCTTGTTGGCTCTCAGCGACTGTTTATTCAATATATTCGCAGCTACCCACCATATTGGTAGCCTTTATTCCATCCGCAACCTGAGGACGTGCCGTGCCGTGGTGACAGGGACCCGCTTATCACGGAATTTCCTTTCATACGGTCCCAAAATAAAGTGAACGAGGAACAGATGGGTAGAACATACAGAATGTATATCAGACTTGTTCTACGCTTTATACTCTTCTAACCATGAAGTATTATCGAATAGCACAGAAAAGAAAACGGCAAAATACATGTTCAGAATTTGCTTGAACAAAATCACACGTGAGCCTTCTCGAAAGATGAAAATAATAGGAAAGGGCAACATTCGTTCCGGATCCGAATAATTTCAGGCGTCTTCGACGGTTTGCTCTCAGTTCTGAAGCACTTGCCATGTCTTATTATTTCAACGCCAGGTGCATGAAGCACACAATAGGAAAAAGAAAATGCTTTCAATATGCTCTTCAAATACAAGAAAATTAATAAAAGTAATAAGGTACAGCAAACAATGGGGCCGAAAGCTTTAATCTGACTTGAACGTATACATGGTACATTAGAGCAGTTGGTACACATCACATGTCTACATAGTCACCCTTGACAATGAAGCGTTTGTCCTACCGCGGCTCCAAGACTGTTATCTCCGCTTAGAATACAAGTACATCACTCTGAAGTGTCTGCAAAGAGTAGGTGACAGCTACTTCACGTCGGCGTCTGCTGCAAGTCGCTTACCAGCCAGGTGCCTCTAAAAGGACCCAAAGAGCTAGAAATCGCTGGGCACGAGATGTGGACTGTACGAAGGTTAGTCCATATCCTTCCAGCCCTAATGCCATCACGAGGAACATGTCGCTATTCGGGCTGGCAGCATGGGGACCAGCAATTTGTATCTCTTGACACTCTAAAGAAGCACCTGGCTGGCAGGTGACTGGCAACAGACGCCGACGTGAAGCAAGCTTTGCTTACTTCTACCGGCACATGACACTGAATTCTTGGGGGGCCTGGATAGAAATCTTGATGCCAAGGTTTGAATAAATGCCAGTACGTCACTAGTGACAGTGTGGAAGTCTGATGTGTACCATCTGCTACCCATGTACTATATAAACATCGAAGTCAGAATAAATTTCTCTACATCAGAGGGCTTGTTACCTGATTTAAACTCCTTTGTACAATATAAGATACAACTTTGAAGACTTCAAAGCAGAGAGGAAGTTAATAAAGAGGAAATATGTGAGAAATATGAAAGAACTGAAATGGCTCAGGAAGAGGAACATAATGCTAGAAACAAATAAACGTTCAGGCAATGTTAATTAATTGCGCCAAAAAATATATACTTACTGGAACAATTTTACAATTAGCTAATTATAAACAATTAGCCAATTATACGTAATTAACTTGAGTACTCGTACACAAATAATAATACAGTGTGTAAGTTTAATTCTGTAGCATTAAATAAAAACGTAGCTGAAACCCGGCTTGTAGGTTATTTAAAATCCGTTTGTAAAAATTTAATGTAAAGTAGGATCACAATTCTGGTGAAAGAATTTGTCGCCCAACAGTGTCACTGTCGAAAGTTGCTTGCCAACGAACATGACGGCTGCCGTAATGAATGTCGGGACATTTATGGATTTGGAACGCTGCATAAATATTCATTATGACACAGGAGCTGTTCAAGACTGTGAAGCTCCAGCCTTTTTTTGAAGGGGTAAAACTTGAAGGCGTGTACAGGAGTGGAGTTACAGCTGGTATCATTCTTAAACTCTGTACCAGATGGATGTGAGTGGTCAGCTTTACAGACTAGTCTCTTTGTTGCCGGGTAAAAAGGTGCAGTTACCCATTCATTGGAAGCTAAGTGGGCCCCACAGCCGGTCCGGATGATTTGGAGAAGAGAAAATTATCTCGTCCATGTCGGAAATCAAACAACCTTTGGTCTTCCAGTGCGTGCTTCCTGTTCACCGAACTGACAGAATTCTTTAGCTCGTCTGTTCTAAAGGTGCCAGTTTGAATATGGTCGGGTTACCTGACGTCCGGAATTAGGCCTTTCGTGCTTTTAATCCGTACCTTCAACCGAATATCAGAATGCTGTACTCAAATAGGCCACGAATGCCAAAATAACATAACACAGTGGCAACGAGTCTATTTCACGTTAGTGATTTACTAGGTTCAGCTCCTAGACATAAATTTGCATATTATTTTTAGGTGTTATATACGTAAGACTGTGGGCCGGGTAGCTCAGTCGGTATAGTGACTGACTACGGGCTGGACGGTCCGGGATCGAATCCCGGTAAGGACGAGATTTTCCGCCTGTCCAGACCGGCCCTGGGGCCCACCCAGCCTCCTGTAAAATGGGTACCGGGTCTTTCCCGGGGGTAAAGTGCGGCCGGGCCGTGCTGCTGACCACTCACCCCCTTCTAGTGCCGCGGTCATGGAAGAGTAGAGATATACTTCTACCCACTCTCTGGGCCAAACTGGGTCTGTAACGGGATCACTTTACTTTTTTTATATATATATGTAAGATTATGAAATAAAGGGTAGAATATAGTTCACGAAGTAAATGAAGCAGAAGATTCCTTCAAAAAATCTGTATGTGTCGTTTCATTTCAGAGGTCAATAATCTCTGAAAGTGCAAATTATAAGGTTATCGCAATTTAACACAAACTGTGGTTTATAATATCTGTAATCGAATTATTACGATCTTGATTATGAAAAACAGGGTACTGTGGGATTTACAGTTGTGCAGTATGATAGAAATTCACTGACGTTTCAGAGTAACCTACTACCTGTATGTTCAGACTTGCTGCCTCATCCATCAGTTCCACCAACTCCAAAGAGTGAGGCAGCAGATCCCACCAACACTCACTTAACTTACACCAAGCTACACGGCGTCAAGTATCACAATACGGTGATCTTCCGTACCTTAGCTGTCAACTTGCCAACGCACACCGAGCAAAATTTGCCGTAACACAGAATTTTGTACAGCGGTTAATTGCTTCGTCTTTAAGAGAGGCTTAAGTATTCTTCTTCAAAAGAAGCCAATTAGGTGCACACTACTTCTTAGTATATTTATTTCAACTTCTCTACAAGTTTCGCGCAACTATGTGCCCATCATCAGGAGAACTTACCGTATCTATGCGACTGATATTTTTCACTATGTATGAGCGGGTGTCTGTTCTGATGGTTGGGATGAGTCTCATCCCAACCATCAGAACAGACACCCGCTCATACATAGTGAAAAATATCAGTGTCGCACAGATACGGTAAGTTCTCCTGATGATGGGCACATAGTTGTGCGAAACATGTAGAGAAGTTGAAATATGTAGGTAGGTTTTCAACGTTTTTATAGGCCACGTAGGCTCTTAGGGTGAGTAGAGGTATAGCTCTACTCTTTCCTAGGACATTCGACACTAGATGCGAGTAGGGAAGTCAGTCCCAAGCTCCGGCCGCCTCTACCCCCCGGGAAAGAGCCGGTACCCATTGTACAGGAGACTGGGTGAGCCCCAGGGCCGGTCTGGACGGGTGGAAAATCTCGTCCACACCGGGATTCGATCCCGGACCGTCCAGCCCACAGTCAGTCGCTATACAGACTGAGCTACCGGGCCCACAGAAGTTGAAATAAATATACTAAGAAGTAGTGTGCACCTAGTTGGCTTCATTTGTAAAAGATTATACAGGGATGCAGGTCAACAAAACACAAAAAACAATTAAATATTCTCCTATTACTTTAACTATCGTTGCATGTGTTATGAACCGAATGTATTCTCATTTTGTTTCATATGCAATGTTGTTCACAGATATGCTAGATTTATTAGTCCGTTCTCACTGTTTTCGTACACGTAATACCACATTTTCTGCAGCGTTCTGTATCATTGTTACCAACATTTAGCAACAGATAAGACTGTCAATGCCACAATAGTGAAAAGGATGCAACTCAATTCAGCAAGATTGGCGACAGCTCCCTGCTAGCGAGATAACTATGTCAGTAGCCAGTAATCTCCTTCAGTTTACATTACAAATCATCCGACCAGCCCTACTTATATTCATGAGTTGTAAATGCGTCTCCTAGGCAGAACAAGAGACTGCCACGAAATGTTCGTCTTCTGAACTCCCTAGCTACCAGTGGGTGTAGGAAAAAAAAAAGTCGCTCCTTTTTAGTTTAGAAACCAGAATATAAATTTAGCTGTACAAGAACTCACCGCAGCACTGCGTTAGACAGCTAATACTTGCATGAATACAATAGAAGTGAATAGGAAATAAGAACCATTTACGGAAAGAGCTACAAATTTTAGAAAGAAATTAAGTTATTTAAATCTGAAAATGGCGATGTTGCAAATAATCTACTTCGTGACGCAGAACACAGCCATTACAAAGACGTTCTTTACTATCAGAATGTCATTCGTGTTCACGAAAGATGTGTTATTTTAATTTTCATTTAGCCCACAACGAAAGTACGGCCTTCCTTGCTCGGATTTATCAGAAATGTTAATTACTCAAGAGCATTACATGCATACACTTTCTACTGAATTACGGACAAATCGGATAATAAACTTGGAAATTACGGATAGAAATAATTATTTTTATCTCAGTAATTAACCAACTTGATGCACAAAATTTTTGTTTTACAATAAGTTTATTTCATGCCTCTACATGTAGGTGTGATGATACCAGAGGCTGTGTAATGCAATTTTGACCTCCTGATGATGAGCACATATTGCTCGAAACATGTAGAGGCATGAAATAAAACTTATTGTGAAACAAAAATTTTGTGCTTCAAGTTGCTTAATTACTGAGATAAATATACTGAGATGCACGGTCTGCAAAACGTAAAAAAGGATAGAAATACGTTTACTCCCCTAAGTAAAGTGTGTCTTTCACTGCGCCTATTTTACGATAATCACAATTCGTTACAAATGTTTCTAATATATTCTGCACCGAACTGTACCCAAATTGGAGAAAAAAATGTAGAAAATGGATTTAAAATTGTATTTAATGCCTTTAAGTACGCCACGCTGCGACTATACATGTTCCCACGAATCTCACATTGTTCAGATATTAAGTTAAAATATTTGGTACCTAAATGCACTGAAATCGGCCAAAAACTAGCGGGAAGAAGGGGTGGATATTCATTTACACCTGTACATACAGGGATGCTGATAAGTCACTAGCCCGACCAGGCAGGAAACAATCTTGGAAGCATGTCAGGGACGCGCGCGATTTCAACAACATCGAGACGCGAGCTGTCATCAAGTTTATTTTTCCTACAAGGCAAGGCGCCGAAGGAAATTCACTCCATTCTGATAGAAACATTAGCTTGTTTCCTTCCTGGTCGGGCTAAGGACTTATCAGTACCCTGTAAAACATAACTGTTACTCAACCGAATTACTGGAAAATCACGCTTGCTCAACAACCTTGTGTAAGGAGCTCCAGTTCCGAAATTTACAAAAATCAGGCCAAAAACGGTTTAGCCGCTGATACTAGATCACACAAAGACGAAATGACCTGGCCTTAACACACGGCCTTCTTGTTTTGCCTTGTAATAAATGCGTAGAAATTGTGGGAACTGAACTGATGAGACTTAGGGAAGTAACGGACTGCGGTATGAAAGCGTAAGCATAGATAATACCACCACTTGGAAAACATATTGAAAATATGGGGAAGGTGTGTCACATAGCAACTGTAGCACAATAATTGTGTGTAAAAATGTTGTCCACATAACATTATGTACTTGGGTGTTCAGTTCCATTCTCACAAAAAGCACTGCTTCCGTAAGAAACATTAAATAATTGGCCTGTATAATGCAGACTGAATACGTACCTTGCAAGGTCCTAGTTGAATTCGAAAATTTTTTTATCATTTAGAACAATTTCGTGCTTGGAAGTGTAGGAAGGAAACTCAGACTTCCTCATTTGAAGTTTCAAAAAATATTTGAATACAAACAAAGAATTTCGGGCAGCAGGAATTGCCATGCTAACTATTTCCACGGATTAATACAACTTACGTCTGCAGCAAAGCGAGAGGAAGGAAGGAGAAGAAACGATGAAGAGACGAACAGAAATAAATCTATAACTGGCTAGAAAAGGAAAGACAGAAAGAGAAGCTCCAAATATGAAAACAAGAAATAAACTATAGACTGACAAACACAACATCTAAACTAATAGAAAAAGGGTAAATATAGTCAAATAACTGTCTTAATGTAGAGCATTTTGGAGTGTGACGACTTGCAATATTTTCAGATGTATAACGTGGAGGAAGAGGAAACGTTTGCCTTCATGTTCAAGGTTTTTACAAAGGAGCAACATGTTTTCCGAAATTTTTGTATTATTTAGAACAATTTCATGTAACAGAACATACGACATCACATCTCAGAAAATCATAACCATGGATAATATTCACCGCTGTGAGGATCCCAAACATGAAATGGCTGATGCATGCACAGTAATGTCTCGCTGTATTGTGAGTATTATCTACTGTTTTCACGACGACAGAATATCGTGCACTTGTCTGGACATATTTCGTTTGTGTAAATAAATACCTGGTGCTACTTTATTCAGAACAATAAATAAATATAAAATATGTACACAAATGGACCAAAATCTAAATGAAATGACCTGCACAGCACAATAAGACAACATACACAAACGTAATAACATTTAAGTCAGGAAACCCGTACAAGTAAATAAAACAACATGCGCCAGTACAAGTAAATAAAACAACATGCGCCAGTCTGATAGAAACAAAACCAAAAGAACCGAACACCAAAAGCAAACAACGTGCACAAATGTGATACAACCTGTACCAAAAGCAAACAACGTGCACAAATGTGATACAACC
>Ga0136643_10008391_pt1 | contig 15095 bp, 10 predicted proteins | sample TergutLab28metaG_FD_96883 | JGI IMG/M metagenome (GOLD analysis project Ga0136643, IMG submission 96883) | Labiotermes labralis P1 segment gut microbial communities from Petit-Saut dam, French Guiana - Lab288 P1 (version 3) (version 3) | ecosystem: Host-associated > Arthropoda: Insects >... | reverse complement strand
TTCAAAAGTTAGAGCAACGGGCTAAGAAATGTACTGAGCTTCGTGGGGAGTATGTTGAATAACTCCCGAGTTTGGTCACTGTAGCTTGTTTCCTTCCTGGTCGGGGTAAGGACTTATCAGCACTTCCTCGTATAATTACCATATAGCAACAACGCATTACTGCAAACCCATACGTTTCGTCGACGACACACGCACGGCGACACTGGGCACCAATGGTGTTTCAAATAAGTTGTTTATAACATTCTTGTTTAGTGATCACAATGTTGGTGTCCAGTTTTTGAAGGATGTGGGGCTGATTTCAAGCAGTATGGTGTCCTGTAAGTGCCGGTCACAAATTTCCTGGTGCGTCGACACTGGTGTCAAGGGCGGTAACTGATGACAATGTCTGAGGGCCATATCTGCTTCCGCATGCCGCGCTTCAACGTCAATTAAGCACAGCGTTTGGTTTCAGCAGACTAACCTTAAATTTATGGAGGTTCTGCTCCTCACGTACATCGTTCGCCGCGTTCCTGCTCACACTATCCAGCAACAGCATCAGTTCGGTTCTGCAACCATCACTGATTGGGCCAAACTCTGTAGAGAGACCATGCCGTCCGCAACAGATAAGATCTGTGACATTACTTATTACATAACAACCAATCCCTTGCTTAGCATTCACGTAACGTTACGTTACGTTACTTTCGGTTAGGTTACTTTAGGTTTGGTTTCCTTTGGTTTGGTTTCGTTACGTTAGGTTGTATTAGGTTACGTTCGGTTTGGTTTAGTTGCGTTACGTTTGGTTAAGTTACACCACATATAGTGTTTAGTTACTTGATAAGTTGAATAAAACATGGTGATGGTCAATTAGTGGCCGAAACATGTAGTTGATACTTGATGTACCACTTGTTGCTAATATAGTTGTGTTTTGACTGGATGTCTAACTACGTATTGTATGATTTTATGATTACATTAACACAACGAGGATGAATCACCTCAAAGTCGGAGATCAAAAAGTTACTTATAACACGAAATTCAACACTGATTACATATTAGTAACTTTTGTTCAAAATTGAATTCCAAATAATCGTTAATATTGACAGAACACCCTGTTCATTCTGTTGGATCATACGTGGAACGATTACTCATGCAACCGCGTTAAATCTATGCTGTAATCCATGGTGCTAGTAATACTTCATCCGTGACCAGAACGATGCGTAAGATGGCTGTTTGTGTTTGTGTTGTTGCATGACGCAATTTTGTGTATCAACGTGTTGGCAACGTGGGTGCTGGATTAATGCAAATTTTGTGTGTATCAAGACGGCTTCATTTGTAAGGGATTATGTTTTCAAGTTTATGTTGTCGTTCTCACTGCACAAAGTGGTTATACTCGTATGATGTTAGACGAGTGTCCTCTGCATGTAATGCCGTAAGACAAATTGTAGTTAAAAATGAAAGACACAGGTACATTGGTATTGTTAGTACAGTAAAGGCATACAGATATATTCCCGTGCATACGAGGCCAAGGTGGGGGTATGTCACAGCATCTGGGCGATTTTTTAGTACTAACCGATTAGGAAATGACGGTTCAGGCGACGATGAAGGTGTGCAAAATCGACAGGGTACAGTTCGAGAGAATTCTGATGAGTATTCAACACATCATTCTCTTCCAGCAACAGTTGTAGTTCCCGAAGTATGGCCACATTTACCCCTTATAGCAATCAGCAGAAACCCCGTCTTTCCACGCTTTATAAAGTTGATTGAAGTAAGTGGAACGTTGAGGAGTGGTTGTATTGGTGTAGAATTAAATTTAAGAAACTTGTATTTACTTCGCTTTTTTTTTTCAGATTAAAAATCCAGCATTGATTGACCTTATAAGAAGGAAAGTGAAGTTGAATCAACCATATGTAGGAGTTTTCCTAAAAGCCAAGGAAGAGTATGTGTCTGTTTTTCTTGTAATGTAGAACTCTGGTTCACAGATCTAAAAATCTGTGTACTTGTTTCACTTTGTTTTATGTATTGAAGTTCAAATGCTGTTACAAAATAAGTTTTGAATTTTACTGTGCATGAGGTGAGTGTTTAAATTGGCTGTAGATATTCTGTAACAATGTCAAACTGAACCCACACACGAGATGCCATTTGCTGTGCATTGACTGCATCTCTTTTTGCAGTATGCAGACTGCATCCTGGGATGCAGTTTAATGGTAATGCAAAACATTTGGGCAAGATTCCACCTGCATTTCACCAGCACGAAAAGCTGGTTTCAAGTGTGGGCTTTCTGGCTGTATGTAGACATGTCTGCGGGACAGTGGGCTCTGATCAGTTGAAGCTTTTGAAAAGTTTTACTAATAATTAATTTTGAAATTAACAGTTTGTCTCCATACGCACTGAACTGATGTACCAAATAGTTTACAGTTGCAGAACAAAAAATTAAAGTGTCTGAAGAATGTGTACACATCTTAAAAGACTCAGTTCATTTACAGTAGTGAGTAACGGACAGTTACACAACAATTTAAATTCTTGTGAAAATGTATGCTCTCTTCAAAGTGTCCCTTATGCAATTAAGATAGTGGCATGGAATGAAAAATAATTTTTTCTATTAATAGTGTTTATTGTAAAGAGCATTACTTTTAACGCTGGTAGATGTAACTGTACTAGCAGAATCCTGCATTTGGAGTTCCGGATTTTTTTTTATTGTCACAGATGTGTTGTTAATAATGCAAGCCCCCTGGGATATGATGTCATGTCACTGGGTGAGCAGTTCTCAGCACTGAGAAGGATTGTAATGCCCCCATGGTTGGAGAGGGGCTGCGGTTCCCAGTTTGAGAAACATTGTCATACCATTCTTTAAATATTTGCACATGCCTTGAACGATGATCACTGCATATCCGTAAATTAAACATCTTGCAGCATGTTAAAAACATGTCCATAGAGTAACTGGAGTATTTCTGCTTCAGGCATTAATTTCCTTCTTTATGCAGTAGCAGATGTGTTAGCCATAGGGAATCACATGGAAGTGAATGTTGTGTTATTACAAAATATACTTAGAGATGAGCCTCAACTGCAGAACTGTAGGACCAGATTTATTTTGTGCAGGTGTAGTTGTAATGGTGGTGATAAATTAATGATTGACGTTCCTTTGAAATGATCTCCATATCTGTGAAAATTTTCAGATATTCCCACTTGCTGGATGGTTATTTTCCCAGAAATTATTGAATTGTGTTTCTTTCTTTGTGCATTTTTCTTCATTTTTGCCTATGAAATGACCCTCTGCTTTTAAGGAAAGTAAAAATATGCTACTTGTCTTATTAGGAAAGTACGATGACTTGTCATTCATTTGTGTTAAATTATTTTTTCTGTCTTTAGTTATAGACCAGTTTATTTTCCTTATAAAAGAATAAACTTGTTTTTTTGAGCAGTAGTAACATGATTGTAGCGATGACAGTAACATCATTATATCATGCATTATAATTGAGGGTTCTGACAGCCCATTACATTTTTAGGCTGGGTGCAGCCAATAAAGGGACCGTGGCATTCTTCACACAAATTTACTAACTAATGACATTTGTGAGGTGTGTGGTGAAAAGCTAATAGTTTCTACCTGGTTAAGGAATCCCTTACCCCATTAGGTAGAATTCATGTGCTCATCATCCTGTTAACAAGAACCAGTGCTCTTCCTTGTCCTGAACCAGGTGGGTGTAGTCCACACCCTAATATTCTGTTTCTTTTATATTCACTTTGATGTTGTCCTTACTCTTATACTTTCGTTGGGGCAGCATAGCTGAGTCGGTATAATGGCTTTCTTCAGGCTGGACAGTCCAGGGATCGAATCCTGGTGGCAGTGAGATTTTCTGCACATGTACATACTGGGCATGGGGCCCACCCAGCTTTCTGTACAGTGGGTACTGGTTCATTCCCAGGGGTAATGCAGTAGGGACATGGCTTTTACCACGCATTCCCTTCTAGCACCGAGGTTCAAGAAAGAGTAGAGCTCCCCATCTGTGCCTTCATGGCAGGTTATAGGGTGAACTTTGCCTTTACTTTATATTTGGGTATCGTAAGTGGCATCTTTCTTTGAGGTTCTGCAGCTCAATTGTGTGTCCCATTGAACACACATGCACAGCACGATTTGCCCTCACCTGTCATATAGCTTGAGTCATTCATTGTAACAATATTTACTGGTTAGTAATGTTGCCTGTGTTACATGATCTGCCCACAGTTAAATTTTATGCAATTTTTTCCCCAGAAATGAATCTGATGTTGTTAATAACTTGTCAGAGGTGTACCCTGTCGGAACATTTGCACAGATACATGAAATGCAAGATCTTGGAGATCGTTTGCGACTTGTTGTTATGGCTCATAGAAGGATTCGAATACTGGGGCAGATAGTAGATGATTCTGAATCTCCTCCAGGTAAGCAAGCTTAATTATACAATAAGAAAGAATGCACTGTATAGTTCTCAGTAATGTTTGTTGTCCAGTAAGGTAAAGCACAGAATCTTACTGGTAGTGTTTCATATATTCAAGATTAAAGCTGTCAACAGGAATCAATGTTGGACACTCTCTCTCTGTCTGTCTTCTGAAGTGTAATGCCTTTTCCATTTATGGCAGTAATGAAAAGTAAGGGCTGTGCTGCAGCCAAGGGAATTGGGCACTGACTTCTGACTACAAAGGTCTGAGTTTGAGCTATTGGCTCTTCATGTGGGAATTTTGGTGGACAGAGTGGCACTGTGTCAGATTTTTCTCCAAGTACATTGTTTTTCCCTGTCAGTCCTTCATTGTTGCATAACACCCCTGTTTTGTAAAAAGGGGCTAACTGGCACTTTAGAGCTAAATTGAGCTATGTGTAGTAAAACATTCAATTAATGGTTCTCCATGATGTGTAAACTGATGACAATGCCATCTTCAGAAATAAATAAGAGAGGTGGAGGATATCCAACCTTTCAAAGCATTTGTCATATGTAAAAGAGAGTCATCTTCTTACTTCCCCTGTAAAATTGACATTTTATGGATTGTCCCCTTTTTATAAAATAGGGGTGATATTAATTCAAGGCTCATACAGTATGAGCATCACTAGCTACAATACCAAGGTACTCAGTGATGCCCCAGAGAATAAGTAAAATTGATTGGTAACTTAAAGTTGTGTTCAGAACCTCATACAGTATTCTTTTTGTTAGTGGCAGGAACTGGCTTACGTTACTCTGTACTTGTTACATATAGTTTGCCCGCTCATGATTAATCCTTGTCAGGTAAGCATAATCGTATATGAATACATCATTATTGCTGTTTGGCTGTGTATAGTACTTATTTTTTACAGCTGTAAAATTATATTTGCTATTGACTGAGATGCCTCTTAAGGAATGCAAATTCATTCCCAGTGTTAAATTAATCATGGACATTGAAGGAAGTGGGGATTCTGTTCTTTGGCGTATTCTTTAATGAACTTGACTACTGAGGATGTGAATGTGATAACCATGTCAGTAGTGGATGTTAACCAGACGTTTTGAAGGCACCATGTTCCTTTGAAATGTCTGGAACAACCAACAGAATGTCACATCCCAGAAGATATGAATCCTCAACTACACCACTGTGGAAACCTTACATCTTGCAGCTTTGTTGCTATTAATTTTAATACCATGCAAGATCTAAGGTTCTTACAGCTGTGACTGTAAAGATGTGACACCATGTAACCTGGTATAAGTGTGCCTCCGTTACGGCGAAAGCTGCTGCCTCAATCATCTGGGTACGTGTCGGAGACAGCATCGTACTTTTAAATGTTAGTATGCTTCTACTAGAATACAGTGTTACATCCTAGAAGACATGTATTTTCAAATCTAATGCAGAATCAAAGTACACATTTCCTTAACTGCTTTTTTGCTGCAGAAATGACTATCAAGTTTCCGCTATTTAAAACATCCATTAATGTGTCTCTAGAAGAAACAGAAGTAGAGAGGAGGAGACGAAAGCGTAAAAAGAAGAAGAATGCAGTGGAATCTGCAACAAACACTGATGAAGAGGAGAAACCTGATGCTTCTAGTGACATGCAGGATGTGTCACCTGAAGACATTCCCAGACAACAGCCAGTGCTTATGGTGGAAGTTGAGAACATCACACATGAGAAGTTCAGGCAAACGGAAGAAGTTAAGGTGAAATTAAAATAATGGTATACTCCTTTGTGTGTGTTTTAGCCTACTTCCCTTTCTTACAGAAGAAGAAGCAATGTCCTATTTGTTTGTACTCCCTAATTTGATTTCATGAACCACTTGTGCAGTATTCATGAAACTGGTATGAATATTATACCAGTGGAGGTCATCCCTACTTTTTGAAGCTGTGTGCAACAAATTTATTGGTGACAAAATTAGTATTTAACTTTTTTATTGCTACATGCTGCTGCAGTAATTCTGAACCAAGAATACCCTTTTGCTAAGTGCTATTGCAGCACTGTTGACACTTGGTTTTATTTATTTTCAAAGTCAGTTTTCCTTATTGGTCAATTTTAGGGGCAGTTGAATGCTAGCAGATGAAATTCCATGATATGCCAAGCATGGAAGGAATTTTTTGAGTCCTAACTTGGCAGAAAAGCACTTGTTAAGAAACTGTACTTGGTATTTAAATGTGAGTTACGACAATTATTTATTTGTTTGTACAGGCTGTGACACAAGAGGTGATCAAGACAATTCGTGACATCATTAGCATGAATCCATTATATCGTGAATCTTTACAACAGATGTTGCATACTGGGCAGAGAGTAGTTGACAATCCAGTCTATTTGTCAGATTTGGGAGCTGCCCTGACTGGAGCTGAGGCATTTGAACTGCAGCAAGTACTTGAAGAGATGGATGTGAGTGAATCATATGACTGACTAAATTAGGTCAGATTCCATAGGGAGTGGAAAGTACTGCACTCAAGGTTTTGCCTCCTCTGCATTCTATCCCGTTCAATCCATCATCTACACACAGTTATTACTGTTAAAGGTATTCACTGATTATGTGTATGGTGTATGAGCCTACCTACTAATTTATGATAATAACCTAAATTAGCTTGTTAGCTCATACACCTTTGTTACAGTAACACTGTGAAGATGGCACCTGGGTGCCGAAACATGTAGGTTTTTTTTAATATGTGATGTATATCATATCATGAATTGCATTTGTTGGAAAATATTTTGATTGAGGCTATATAGCTGATGAGTGATACAGGATGATATGCTGGATGTGCTACATGTAACTGTGTATGAGAAGTATGGGAAGATTTGATGTTGCACCGATTACCCCCAACCTCAGTAAAATTCCTGGAACAATCCGTCTTGAGAAGCTAACAGCCACTTGACTACTAGAGCAATTCCCCACCCAATATGGAATCGAAAGGTTTGTTCTGCTGAGATATGAGTCCTACCACACCCTCCCACCCTATTTTTTGAAGATCCAGTTTATTACCACTACTACTATAATGCAGGGTATTACAATTATATGCCTGAAACAAACCATGTTTCTAGGCAATCACTTCTTTTATTCCAACTAAATATACACAATATGTTACATACATATATTTATCACCAGTTACCTTTTACATGTTTCAGTGTTTGTTACACCACCTTCAGGGAGACCATTGCGTTTCTTGCTCAAAAACTGTATGTTTTTTGCAATGTTGACATAGGTTGTGCTATGAAGTGCTAAATATACCATCCTTTTTAAATTTACCATGCTGTTACAATGTTTAAAACAATATGTATTTTTATCCTTCTGTATCTTAAAAATGTTAGTTAAAATCGTTTATTGTAGCACATTAATATTTGTATCTAACACAGTGGTCCCCATGAAGATGGCACAACAAACACCAAATCATGTGGGAGGTAATTGGTGATAAATATATATTTTTAACATATTATGTGCATTTAGTTAGAATAAAAGAAATGATTGACTGGAAGAATGTGTGGAGTGGGAAGCTTCAAAATAATTGATGCTCATCAAGCAAAGTTTATTAACAACTATAGGAACGCCTAGTGTAAATTGCTCAAAACTAATGCACCATTGTGTTACAACAAGATATGCAGAAATAGTAAACTGACATATAGATATTAACCGTTTGCTGCTGAACGACTTATAAAGACGTTGTGCAGTGAGCCCTTTAAATTGCTGAACGACTTACAAAGGAGCCGCAAATAGTGTGTCAAAGTTTGAAGGAATTTTTTTTCCTCCTATCCGAAACACCGCAGTGTTTTGGTAAGCTGCAGGACACATGAAGGTCAGGGTTTTGTGTGGAGCCAGAATGGGCCCCCTGCACCTCCTAAACCCCTCCAAATACCCTGATTTATATGTCAACACACTGCAACTATGCATTTTATCCAAGCTAACTAATTAGATTCAGACACTGCTAGCTTTGATTATCGCTTGCACTGGAGTTCACTGTGAGTTGAAATATCAACACTGGCCAATGAGATGAACACTAATTGTTGACCAGAAAGGTTTTCAGTGGTGTACTGTACCCGCGTAGTTCAGACAAAACTAATGCTCAAAAATTGGAGATATCCACCAAAAAACAATGTTTACAGTTACAGGAGGCCCCACAGACATGCCTCTTGTAGTGCTGGGGTACTCTGTAGGGGTTGTGGGGCAGTAACATGCAGCACACAGCCATCTTGGACACCCTCGAATAGCTGGAATTTTATACCATAGTCACATCGTAGCTTTAGGTCTGTTTTGCTTCTATTCATCCTTTTGTCAGTCCAGCAAGAGGGTGTGAAAAGAAGTGAGACTCCACACATCATCGAAGACAGCTCATCTCTGTCTGTGTTGATCATGTTTTTCACAGAAACTTTTTATCTGCTTGTGGAACAGATCAGCGTATGCTACCAGCAACACTTAGATGGACAAGCTGGACCTAGCCACCGACCGCCTGACATTATGTTGCCGGACATGATGACTTTCGTTGTCTTAGCTCTGTAGATGGGACAAGATTTGCAAGACACACTACATGACTGCTGGCTGACACTTAGACAGCTACACAATCCATTGTATGGCGAGACCATGACAAGACAGATTTTTACACTTACTTTGTTTTGTGCATTTTGCAGACAATTTGCAGAAACCTGAGAAAGGCAAAGAATATGACCTACTTTGGAAACTTAAGGACTATCTTTGACAAACTGAATGAGGCTTATGCTAAATTCTATAACCCCTTGGAGTATTTGGCATTGGACGAGGTAATTGTAAAATTCAAAGGGAGGGTTATCTTCAGGCAGTACATTCCAAAGAAAAGAAAATGTTTCGGCTTCAAAATTTACAAACTCAGTGATGAATCAGGGTATGCATATGACATGAGAGTGTACGTGGGTAGAGACGCACACTACGCCACTGATGACATGACTGCAACACATGCATCTGTTAGACATTGATTTGCTGAGTTGAAGGCTTAGGATACCAAATATTTATGGACAATTTTGTTTCATCCCCAAGACTTTTTGGTGACTTGGACAGACGTAAAATGAATTCATGCAGGACAGTATGGCCTAACAGAAAAGACATGCCCCGTGACTTTGGACCAAAACAACTGAAACTGAAAAGGGGTGACATAAGGTTTGACCACATTATTTTGGAAGGACAGACAAGAAGTTTGCATGCTGACTAACATGGACCCACCACCAGTAGAAGTAAATTTTTATGATGACAGCAACCGCCATGGTGAAACCTCACATTGTGGAATGGTACAACCGGCACATGGATTACATCGACAATTCTGATCATATGGCCAACTGCTGTTCGATGAGTTAACGTACCTTCAAGTGGACCACAAAATTGTTTTTCCACCTTGTGGATGTAACAGTACTCAGCAGTTGGCAACTGTTGTGTTCAAGTGGGGCTAAATATACCCACTGAGATTTCATGCTCCTTCTGGTGTGGAATTTGATTGAGGAAGCTGGAAAGAGCCAAGTTCGCCCCACCACCAGATTGGCTGGAAGACCAAGTGCGGCCATAACAAATGTTATGCGACTTGAGAGTCACCATAACAAACACTGGCCAGTGAAATCATCCACCCAACTGTGCTGCTGTCTGTGTTCTTGCAGCCAGAGAAAGGGTTCATCGTATAAATGCGCCAGATGTGACCTGGGCCTGTGCGTGGTACCTTGTTTTGCGGAATATCACACCATTGTAAATTTGTAAATCACCCCAATTGTAAATACTGTGTCATAAAACAGTGATCCAAGGTGCCACAGACCTTCTGCAGCAACCAGAATTACATGAGTAATGAAATATTTACACCACATTTCATATAATGCAAGCAATTCGCAGGCCTAAATTTATTATAAAAATAAGTGAACATTTTTTCCTGGATTAACCAATTCATAAACAGAGGGCGAAATTTTATTTCCTTAAATTTGAAGGTAAAGCCTATGAGATAAGCCTTTTTTCTAAGAGTAAGCATTAAAATCAAAATCCCCATTTAAAAATCTCAGCAGGCTGCCTTTGCGCAGAGGGATTTAATTCGGCGTTGAAGGGTTAATGTACTACAATTGAGGATTTTAATTAACATTTTTGAGATTTTTAAGTTACAGAAGGATGAAGTACATATTGTTTTAACATTGTAACAGCATGGTAAATTTAAAAAATGGTAAATTTTATGTTTTATAGCACAACTTATGTAACAGTATTGCAAAAAGCGTATAGTTTTTGAGCAACTAACAGTGTTTTCCCTGAAGATGGTTTAACAAACACTGAAACATGTAGGAGGTAATTGGTGATAAATATATGTATGTAACATATTGTGCATATTTAGTTGGAATAAAAGAAGTGATTGACTGCAAGAATGTATGGAGTGGAAAGCTTCAAAATTCAGGTTTCTAGGGTAAATAGTGTTGCAGCCAATCTGTATTTACAATTTGTGCTGCATGTAATGTTGTTTTGCATGTTAGGTATATTTTGTACTTTTACATCAGTACTTGCCGAAGTAGGCATACGGTGCCCATTATGGCTGTTCTCTGCATTACCTTTATTTTGTGCTTTCCCATTGTGTGGCACAGGTATTGTCTGAATGAGTTTGAGGTGGTTACAGTTGCGTCTGTTATTACTGGTATCACTTTTGCTTTTACATATTACATGCACTGAATTTCTGTTATAAGGTATTTATATTTTAGAATCCTCACAGCTTCTTTCTAAATCACATTTCTGTCTCCTGAAATTGTAACATCTATGAACTTACATGTTCCTTTTTCATTATCACATGTTAATGTTATGATTAATAGTAGCAGTTGTAGTTTTATTGATATTTGTCTGTTCCAATCAGATTTTCTGACAAGTTTTTTATACATTTCTTTTTCATCCCCATTAGTCCCACATGCCGTACCCCACTGACTTATCTGAATTAGAATGAATTTTTGTTTAAAAGAAACTTATTTTGTAGTTTTTTCTGGTGAATATAATCAGAAACGTCTGCTTTTATTTAAAAATTTGTGGACATCTTCACAAAGAGAACTATTGGGTGGTATGTTTGAGTTACTGTTACAGTATCCATCTTGGCCACAGTAAAGCTTTTGTGTAACAGCACCACTTGCTGTATATTGTTACTCTGTCATTTGCAATACATATGTAAATATCTTTTCATAACTTCTCATTTTTCTATGGTGAGGTGTATTGGATTATGTTTGTTTATAACTGTTTCCCAATGGAATAATTTGACAGGCTTTATACTAGCTGGGTATTAGCTAGTATAAGGAATATTGTGAGAGAATGTTTCCTGTATGCCTATTGCATAATGGCCTCCATTCCACTGTGGGGAATTCACAGAACTCTGTATGGTAATTTTTCATATCTTTTCTGTCATCTGTATTGTGTATAATTTTCAACCTGTTGCAGTTTATCATCATCATTGTGTCACGAAGTAGTAATTTTTTTTTTTGTTTATTCATGTTAGATTCCTAAACGGTTATTGCTGTCTTTGTCCCTGCTGAAGAAAGAGTTTGAGCTTAGTAAATTACAGCAAAAAATTGGACGTGAAGTAGAGGAGAAAGTGAAGCAGCAGCACAGAAAATACATTCTTCATGAACAATTAAAAGCGATCAAAAAGGAACTGGGTGTTGAAAAGGATGATAAAGATGCAATTGAAGAGAAATTTAGGGAAAGACTTAAGGTAAATATCATTTATATTTTGATAGTACCAATTTTCATTTGTATCTACATTCTTTTGAATCTAAAAATTGCTGTGAGAATTTTCTCTGTGGAGATGTGATGCTAATGGACATAAATCACACCAAACCAATCGTTTCCTCACAAATCAGATTACACTTTCATATTTTGGTCATGTGTGATTGTTTCTCATTTGCAGTTGTTTTTGTCACAGTCTTATGTAGTGAAATTAAATAAATTATTTCGTCCTAATTTAGGGGAATATTTGTTTACATAGCTGCATGCCTGTGTCTTGTAGTTTAGTGTTTATCAATTTCTGTGGCATCATGTAATTTTTATGTGAGCTCTGCAGTCCTCCAGTGTTATAATTTAAAATAAATTTGTATCTTGAATTTGTCATTTTCGCATGTTGTTAAAACTGCAGAAGGATAGAGATTGAGTTTAATGTGCTAAAAGCTGGATCAGAGAAACAAATACAGTTATTTCTAATAGGCTGTATCACAGCTGTGGTTGTCATAAGGCATTGGATTGTCACAGTGGAGCCTCAGGTTCAGTCCTAGGTTACTGTGAGATTTGTGGTGGATGAATTGGCACTGTAGAAGGGTTGTAGCATGTTAATTATTGTTGCATCATTGCTCCATACAGTGTCACTGCGCCAAGAGGTGTAGAGTAACCTTAACAAGGCAATATGTTATCCTTTCCTCAGGCTTTAAGTTTGGGACTATTTCTTTGACCCCACATCTGGCTGGTTGCAGGGTAGGGAAGATAACTTAAGTTTCTACACATGTTTGTTTAGATCTTGATGTAAGTGTTTACAGCTGTCCAAGTACACGCAGTTCATTCCATATGACACCATCCTATGCTTTGTCTGTTATTGTTATTTTTTCAACATACGTCTCATGATTTGATGTGACCATAAGCCGTATGGTATTTCCTCCTCATATTCTTATCCTGCATACTGCTTGCTTACAGTTGTATGTGTATGTGTGTGATTTATTTTAAAATCACATTCTATTGCCATTAATTTAGTTTCTATTTCTTGTGTATATTTTCATAAATTCCTTAGGTGTTGGCAACACTGTTGGCTTCAACTAGCATCTTGCAGCTGTCATAGGGCAGGCTTATATATTATTTAAGTCTGCAGTTCTGGCAATAGTATGTTACATTTAGGGTTTATCAGTGTGGGCTTTTGTCCATTGTAGTACAGTATTTCAAACAGAACAGAATGTTTCAGAAATCATATGTGTTTGAATCTTTGGGTGAGGAAGGTGGGAATCCCCTACTTTTATACATTAGGAATAACTCTTAAGCCACTGGGGTAGTGCACAGGATGTCTTTAGAACAGAAATCAATCCAGTTGCAAAAAAATATTGTGTTCTGTTCAGAACCTAGGTGATGGAGGAAGTCCAAAAGTCTTATAATCCTTACATGTTACCATTTTAGTGTTTTATAGTGATCTTTATGGAAAATCGTCATTGGAATATTATGGAAGTATTTATATGTGATTATTATTATTATTATTATTATTATTATTATTATTATTATGTTTGATTTTGGGGATTGATTTGTACAGTAATATAACTTTGAAGTGGTTAGGTACTGATCATTTTTAATGCACATTGAACATCTGTTGGAAGTATATGACAGATTCTAATGATCGTATATTTATTGCTCACATTTATTGCCTGTGAACATCTGACAATGTGTAATTTATGTCTGGCTACTGCAGGGGAAAACTGTTCCAAAAAGTGTGATGGAGGTTCTAGATGAAGAACTGAACAAGCTTGGTTTTCTTGAGAGTCACTCATCAGAATTCAAGTGAGTTAATTTAATATTTAAAATGAATTGTGTTCCTTTTTATAGAATGTTTTGCTGATGTCTCTACCAGGGGCACTTCATGCATGAGGGTTTCAGCCTACCCAGAAGTTTTGAGAAAAATTAAACAAATGTGTGAATAAAAGTTTTTGTTAGGAGATACAAACGTTCTTTGAAAGAATATGAATGAAATTATTCTAAATTCAAATATGCACAACAGACTCTTAGGTACTGCAGAGAACAGAAAACACGCAGGCTGTGACCTACCCAAACATTGCACATTGGTTCAGTACAGCTAGGGCAAATTGTGGGACAGACAGCAAGCTAGGTCAGTGGCTGGTGCAGCTCAGAGAGTGTTTCAAGGAGAACTTTGTGTATGTCTTCACCTATTCTGACATTTCAAACACTGGCATTTTGATAACCAATTTTACCTCACTGTTTTCGTAGCTGCATTTATGAATGCTTAAATTTTAGTAGTTGCACGTTTAAGGTAAACAAGAACAAGATGAGTGTGATGAAATACAGAGCATCAGTTTTTCACAATTAACACTCGCCAAGAAGATGGAGATTAAGAATTTAGGTCGTGCAACACCTGATTGAGTTATTTCTCATTTATCATCAGGCAGGAAACAAACTTATGTGAAAAAAATGTAGCCCTGCCATACATGCTGAACATAAGTGGTTCATTGGTTTTGCTGAAAGAAACATTCTCTAGAGCTACTCTGGTTTATCATATAATAATCGTAACCTCATCCATACCATAAGAAATCCCCACACCCCTTACTGTACCATCTCACACCTTTCCTGCAAGATGTATACTATTTTCTGTTCAGATAATCATTGGGGATTGGGAATAATGAGATTGAGCATGACTCAGTCAGTCAGTTCAGAACCATGGGTGTCGAGTGTGGAATTTGTGGGTTATGTAGTGGCATTGGAGCAGGGTTTTCTCTCAGCTTCTTCTCTTTCCTGCTGCTGTTATTCTGTTATTATTTTGTACTCATCTGCCACTGCTCCCTGAGGTGTGAGATAGCCCCATTGAGGCAGCACATTATCACACACACACATACACACTCCCCCCCCCCCCATATTTAAAACAGGGGCCTTCATCCCTGCCTTGGAACGTGGCTGCTTTCAAAATAAAAAAACAAATTACTTTTAAAAAATAAAAAAAGGGAAAAAAAT
>Ga0136643_10008388_pt1 | contig 15099 bp, 9 predicted proteins | sample TergutLab28metaG_FD_96883 | JGI IMG/M metagenome (GOLD analysis project Ga0136643, IMG submission 96883) | Labiotermes labralis P1 segment gut microbial communities from Petit-Saut dam, French Guiana - Lab288 P1 (version 3) (version 3) | ecosystem: Host-associated > Arthropoda: Insects >... | reverse complement strand
GTTTCACAATAAGTTTTATTTCATGCCTCTACATGTTTCGAGCACATGTGCTCAAAACATGTAGAGGCATGAAATAAAACTTATTGTGAAACAAATTTTGTGCGTCAAGTTGGTTAAATACTTAGATAAACAGTTGATCTTCGTTATGGGGATGCAGTTTGTCATTTGAGAGATAGGATTTCGATTTTTAAAATTTCAGGTTTCAGACTGTTACTAACGCCGACTTCGCCTCAATGAGAACTGGACATTCTTCTTGGCTCCTTCTTCTTTACATCCATTCCACTACCAAAACCATGGCGCCATATTTTTTTCAGCAGCTTAAGTCGACCAGTGTAGGCGTTTGTGAACCTCTCTTGAGAAGACGTTGCCTACTTCTCACAATTGAGGTAAGTGTACTGCGACCCTCGTGCTATAATGCGCAGTTGCCTTAACGACAACAATGTGCATCAAAAAAGGTCCATTTGCATTTATCCATTGCCACAACAGTGTAAGTAGGGCACGGGACTCATATTTCGGCGTGACTCACTCAAGTTGCAATGTAGATTTCATGAAGGTCACACCTTGGGACTAGTTTTTTCTTCCCAGTCTGAAGAAGCCACGACTCTTTTGAAACTAGAAAAAGAGAAATAGGAAGTAGGTTGGCGTAATAGGAGACATTACTTTTAATATTACGTAAGTGGGTGGGGGAAAAAATTTTCTGCTCTGATTTTTCCTTTGCATTGAGTACAATTCCTTCTGGTAAGATTCGGCCAAAGTCAAGGTAAAGCTTTGGAAAGTGAGCGGCTTTGAGTAAGCAACAGCAGGAGTAAGAATTTAAGCATTTCGCTGAATTTTGAATTTCGCACCTGGAGGGCTGCTTCGCGAGATACTTTTAATAAAAGCAGAACTGTGTAGTGAAGGAAACTCACACGAGACCTGCCGCATTCAGTGTTTTAATTGTGGTTATATATTAGTTAGTTCTTAACTTTGTGTCGTCTAAAGCGTATTTGCTTTATAGAAGGGAAGGTTTACGACACGATATTTGTTCACATTTTTATCAAAAGTGATTGTGACCTCATCTTACATATTTAATACAGACGGATGTAAAATTGTATCTAATTCATATCTTTACACATCCTGATAATGACTTAATTTTAACTGATTCCCTGATTTCCAATTACATAGTTGTGTTTGACAGATAACTTTCTTTCTTGTTACTATAACAAAACCGGATGCGTAACCTCATTACCACGATCTTAATTTTCACCCTCGAGGAAATCTTAAAACTCACCTTTATTTTATGTTTTATCATAACGCCGAAAGATCAATTCCCAGTTTTATACGGAAGAAAAGTACAATTGTATTTCTATGTTGTATATATCAGCAGCAAGACGAAATTTTCAGAAATGAAACTTGGCTTGGAAAGACGACGGAGGTGCTTATTAACCAAGAACAAGCAAGTGTCCTGACGGTTATCTTGTTCACTAATGATAAATTTCTATATGCATTGACTAGAACGATTGAGGCGCTCACATGTTTGTCCGAACTCAGTGGTAAATACTTCTTTTTCAGTTGTGTATTTGGGATTACAAAGCCTGTAACATCAACTGTCATCGGGTCATCTAGCAATATCGCCTTCTTTCTGATGTTAGCCTCTGTCACTGGTTCTTTAACCTTGCCAATATTATGCAAGTTGCAGCGTTTCGGCTACTGCTGGAAACACCGCTGGAAATGAGTTTCTGTAGTCACGTGTAGAAAGGTCAGTTATTGTTCCGAATTTGGAGAATACCCTGCAGAAGAAACCCTCGTAGATGCAGTTTCATTTTCGGAAACAAGAAGCAATTACAAGGATCAAACCTGGAGAATAAGGAATATGGGATGCCATAACTCTGTTTATATGCAGCCAAAATTTGATGCACTGGCAAACGTTGTGCCCTGACGCGTTGCAGTGACAAAATAAGCAATCTGTTTTCCGCTAACGTTACGGGTGTTTTCGGCGAACTTGATCTTTCATATTTTACAAAACCTCTTGTAATCAACGCTGGTTAACCGTTTGTCCCGTAGAAACAGTTAGATGGTGACAGTGCGTTTATAACCAAACAGATCACCAATGTGCCCTTCGTGTTGAAAACAGCTTGCCTCGCTTTCTTCGAATGTGCAGAGTGCGACCTTCCACTGTAGTGCTGCTGTATGGTGTTCCAGGCTTATTAATAAACAACAAGTTTTGTTTGCTGTTATGACCATCTAGAGTCCATCTAACCTTTGGTGGGCAATCGAGGCACCCATTTCACGGATATTGGCTGCATGTTGCAGTCTTCCTTTAGAAAGGGCTGTTTCTTTTAACACAAGAGGCCTAACCTGCCAACGATTTCCGAAATAACTCCTCTGTTCGTTGACAATTCTGGATACTTTTTGGACGACGACTCACAATGTTCAAACAGTTTTCCCCTGTTTGAAATGAGAAATCCAGGCACAAGTCTCCGTTTGTCTACGGCATGGTCACACAAAAAGCTTTGAGAATATCTTGCGTTTCTGGTGCAGTTTTCCCGAGTTTATGCCTAAATTAACGCAGATGCATTCTTCCTTCAAACGGGGCATAAAAATCTGCAAATCACGCTTACTGTGCGCAGTAATAAATACCAACTGAGAAGAAACGCAGAGATTGGTAGCTGCAAATCGCGATGGTTTGTCTCAGCATATAAGAATACAAATGCAACTAGTGGCAGCTTGCTGCACAACTAGACATTCTCGGTACTTTGTATGATTTCGGGAACTTCTGGGCACGTTCTTTATTTCACTGCTTTCTTTCGATGTGTTTCTTTCCTGTGTTCTTGATAGTCCTATATATTTCCCTTCTTGATAATCGCTTGTTTTCACCACCGCATCCTTAACTTGTAATCTGTACATTAAATTTGAACTCGTCTTGTGTTCCGGAGTTGGGAATTCCGGTATTTCTGTTAATTCTATAGTTATTTAAATTAAGTCATACGAGATGGCAGTTGTGGCGAAAGCTTGTCAGGTGACCATCACCGTCAGTTTGGTGCGGAATTCTTATGTCACTCCATAATAATTTAAATGTCTCAGTCATTAGGGTGTAATGTCAAACCAACAATTCTGAAAGTGGAGATAGTAGAAATGTCCGACATGCTGGTCTTCCACTCGGAGCTGACACAGCTGATCGCCCGAAATATGTCTGCACCTTATATCTCCGTCAAATCTTCAAATATTAACTTTGGCATTATGGCAATTGTGCTAACCTCAAACTTAAGATTTGACGCCATGGAGTGACATTTTGTGTTTAGTCGAAGTCCGTCACACCAATCAGGACTATTTTTTAACGCTCTGCTCTAGGGCCCAGGGAAACAAACTAAAGAAATACGGTAGTAAATGCATAAGGTAAAATAAGATATACTATTTTCCATCATTATTGCGATTTTCTTACAATAAAATGTTTTATGTACTCGTCTTACTAGTTAAATGTTGTGGTAACCGTAGTATAAATTCAGCGTTACTGATTGCAATATTCTTAACTAATTTCAATTGATTTTACGTTTTGAGATTTTAACTGTGATAGTTAAGAATAAGTTGCAAAACACATACTCCAGAAAATAAAATTTATGGATGGTGGAATCGGGAGAATTTGCTGGCCAAGCAACGTCTTCAGATTTTGAAATCGGCATCCTGCAACCTGCGCATTAAACGTTCTGTTTTCCTCAAGCCTTTCAACAGCGTCGGAAAAATGTTTCCCATGTGGAATTAGAAGATACGGCAATGCTATTGGCGTTACGGTGCGCTTTACGTTCATTGTCACAGACTCGGCCAAACACCAGATGCATATCAGCCATTTCAGCACAACTGCTTTCAGCCAGTTCACGAATTTGTCGCTTCGAATGGAAGGAACATACTGATGTTATTTAGCGGCCGCCAGACTGCATGCACATTGTTGCGTTGTCACTGTGAAAGTTACAGACACAAAAGTGAGTTTTAGATCGACTTGTTGACGCTTAAGCTCGACATTTTATCTAATTTTCAGAAGGCCGTAAATTGTGCTTCACACCTATGTTTATATAGCCCAATATTTGTCTTTTGTCGCGGTGTACTTTCAACCCGTGCAGATTTAGCTACATCTTTCTCGTTTATTGTGCATACTGATAACAATAACAATCGACAGTCGATAATATTCCTTTTAAAGATATAAAAAATCACAAATCACTTGCATTTACTTGTCCAATGACAATTGTATTAGAATATTTTTCACTAACCAAGCTCTAACGTTTCCATAAAAACGCGTTAATCATGAAAATAAAGTTAAAGATAATTCCATCTGATGGACTGGTGTCTCCAGTTGGTTTGAACCTGATGACACTGTTACCGAAGTGCGAAGTTTTCAATTCGCTTCATCACAAACGAAATATTATATCACAAACCAAACATTATATCAGGTGCTCGTATATGTGTAAGGGGCACGCGGTGGCGCAGTGGTTAGGGTGCTGTGCTACAAATCGGAAGGTTGCTGGTTCGATTCCAGATGGTGTCATTGGAATTTCTCATTGACATAATCCTTCCGGCCGCACTATGGCCCTGGGGTCGACTCAGCCTCTAACAGAAATGAGTACCAGGAGCATTTCTTGAGGGTAAAGGCGGCCGGTGCTTAAGGCTGACAACCTTACCACCATCCCGTGCTGTTGTCATACAATCTGGGAACCTTAACTTCCTGGAACCCTCTGTGCCACTCCAGGCATGTAATGGGACTGCTTTACCTCTATATTCTGCTCTAACATTCAGTAACCTTGCATGTTCTCACTTATTGTATTTGCGTGTTCCGTGTAACAGTATATGCATATTATTGCCCAAACGTTATTTTTACAATGGACACGGCCTGTTATCTCCGAAGAAGGAAATGAATTTTAAATTTCACACGAATTTTAGGATTCAGAGATTTAAATGTCCACTACCCTTGATACACCTAGCATCCACCCAGCTGCAAATAACTCTCATTGTGATACGAAAGGTTATGTGACAGGTAGTTCAAATATTCTGGTCTACTCTACTGCGAATTCCGACGCAGGACCAAGTCATTGTTGTCGGATCGCTTGTGACGACCACCCACCTTCCTATCGGCTACAAAGGCTTTACTCCAGGGTTAAAACTGTCATTGCTGGAAGCTGTTGCTATTTTTGTGCTGAGATTAAGAATGCGCGAAGTTCTAAGATTATGTCGCTCCCACATGCACCATCACGGTGTGGCATGTGTTTGCGAACAGTCACCTTTCACCCACTGGCACAATAACATCATACCGTCAGAAAAAAAAAAAAACTAAGAATTTTGTATGACTTTAGGTTTTCACGGTGATCACTACGAAAACTGCGGTCCTCTGAGATGTGACATCTTGTATTCTGGTAGAATTTTACCGACGTTTCAGAGTAACCCTTTGTGTAGTTCATAAGGTTAGAACAGTAATCCTTATGCTTATTCATATAGTCTACTTGTGCTACGGGGCTCCACTAAAACATCTATAAGACATCACATCACAGACGACACCAGTCTTATTCACAGTCAGTCACTACTTTATCTTCCTCGCAACTGTAGGTCACTTGATTGTAATTTTTGTACTTTTAGGTCGCCGGGAGATTAATTTGCCTGCTGTGATGACCGACATGGGTAGGAAATGTAGTACGAATGTGAACCATGAGAAATGCGTCCACATTTATTTTTTGTCGGAAAACCTGAAAGGAAGAGGCTATTTGGAATACCTGGGTTTAGATGGAATGACAATATTAAAATGTAGCCTAAGGGCCTAAGACTAAAAGATGTGTGGAGGGTTACTTATTCCACCTCATCCTGGTCACCAGCAGGCAGCATTGTCGGTGCTTTATACCACAAGCTACCACGGTCTAGTGCTCCTGAGGATGGGCGAAATTATCGCCCGAATCATGTTGAGCTGATTGAAATTATTAATAAAATTATTATTGTTGCATCGAGTTGGCTGTTTATATTACACAAACATCAAACTTACTTGTCATATTGACTCACTAATATTCAAGGTTCCTGTTGCGTAATATTTTCATGCGGTGTGAATTTAGTTTTAGGGCAAATTCTGGAAAAAATAAGTAATTCAAAAGTGTCTCTATGCTAGTCGCTGGACGAGTAGTCATTTGGATTCAATGACTGGGAAGGGCAGAGATTTTTTGAGGTCCTTCACAGCGTCTAGACCCGCTATGGGCCCCACATTCCCTCCTACCCAGTGGGCGATAGTGGCTTTTACCGTGGGGTAAGACGAAAGGCGTGAAGCTCACCGCTCAGTTTCGTATTTTGACGATGTCAAGAAGTGACGGAATCGTACCTCCACTTCTCTTACACCTTGATGGCTTCTAGCTTTATTACAAGGAGTACTTTACTTTCGGACAAGTTTTTTTCTCATTTGTAATGTTCGTTGATTATTAACATCATGTCCTAATCATCTCTTTGAAAAGATATAATGACGTAGTGTAGGAGCAGCCGCAAATTTTTAAAGCCCAATGGTTACCAAAAGATCGTCGGGAAGTGCTGTTTCCCCCACTATCCGACCTGAATTCTGAGTGATCCAAGCGACAGCTGAGTGTGGAGAAGTTCTGGAGTAAGGATAGCTCGCATTTGGTCGGTAACAGGTTGTTCCCGGTATCAAGTGCGGTTTTGATATGAAGTGGCCGAAGTGTTTCGAAGCGTGGATTTTCAGTGGTTCGCACAACTGAAAACTCGAGCCAACTATGTTACTATCTGTGTTGTCGCGCCGGCAGTGGCGAGACGCCATATCACTGCACATGGTGAAGCATCAATTTTTTTTTTTTGCAGAGGCAATGGACGTTTGTGGTGACTTCTGTTGACGTTAATGTTTTTCCGAAACAAACACTTGCGCTCTTGGGAGCCGGGGGTGGGGGTGGGGGGAATGGGCCTTTCCGACCACTCTGTGTTGTAAACCTGCATGAACACGTTGAAAACTTTACACTTTTCCCACACAGTACATGCTGCACAGCTTTCTTGACAGGATGCGTGGGGTAATTCAGGACGTGCGACACCACTTTACTGTGCGTATTATGAACTTGACGGCTCTTATTATTTGGGACTTCGGTTTTTGCGGGCGTGAAGCTGTCTAAACTGCTGTGGTTACAGAATGCAAGCCAAAGAAAATGTAGCTAATTTACAAAAATGTAAGACGAGAAGCTAGTAGACATTTCAGGAAGAAGAGGAGGAATATCTGAACGCTGAAATGGATGAACCTAAAACCAACAATAAGATATAACACATTCGAGACTTGTATAGGAACATCAGTGACTTTAAAAAGGATTAGCAACCTAGAACTACCACAGTAAAGGATGAGAAGAGTGAATTGGTGACAGACTCCCACAATATTTTGGCTTGGTGGAAGAAACATCTCTCTCAGCGATGGAATGTACATAAGTTTAATGATTTTAGGCAGACTGAAATACATACAGAAGAGCCACTAGTACCTGAGCCGAGTGCCTTTGTGTTTGAGATGGCTATTGAAAAGCTAAAAAGACACAATCACATCACATGGTACTGATCAATTCCAGCACAACTGATTAAAACAGAGGATAGTGCAATTCATTCTGAAATAAAAAAATTATTAACTTTATTTGGAATATGGAGGAATTCCCTGGGGAGTGAAAGGAGTCGATCACTGTACCTATTTATAAGAAGGGCGATAAAATGGCTTGTAGAAATTATAGAGGCATATCACATTCTACAACTACATAGAAAATTATATCCATCGTCCTGCTGTCAAGGTCAACTAAATAGGCAGAGGAAATTATTGGGGGTCATCAGTGTGGAATTGGAAGCAAAGGGGTCACCTACTGATCACATATTCTGCATTTTTCAAATACTTGAGAAAAAATGGGAATACAACGAAGCATTGAATTAGCTGTTTATAGACTGCAAGAAATCCTACGATTCAGTTTGGAGGGAGGTGTTCTATAACATTATCTTTGAGTCTGGTATCCTCGTGAATCTATTAAGGGTAATAAAAAATGTCTGAATGAAACCTACAGCACGGTCCGGGTAGGCAAAAATTTGTCTGATATGTTTCCTATTACGAATGGTTTGAAACAAGGAGATGCTTTATCGCCATTGTTTTTCAACTCCGCTTCAGAATACGCCATTAGAAGGGTTCAGGTAAACCAGGATGGCTTGAAATTACATGGTACACTTCAGCTTTTGGTTTATGCCGAAACGTATTTGGTGGAAGCGTACATAATATAAAGAAAAATAGAGAAACTTCAGTAGTTATTATAAGTGAGACTGGACTGGAAGTAAATGCTGATAAAACTAAGTGCATGGTCATGCCTCGACATTAGAATGCCGGACGAACTCAGAATATGTAGATTGATAATAGTTCCTTAAAAAGGGTGGAACAATTAAAATATTTGGGAAAAACCCTAACGAATCACAATTCTGTTGAGGAAGAAATTAAGAGGAGATTGAAGTCAGGGAATGCTTGCTATCACTTGGTGCAGAATCTTGTGTCTTCCATTTTGCTATCCAGAAACATAAAGATTAAGAAATGAAGAACTATAATTTTGCTTTTTGTCTTTTATGGGTGCAAAACTTGGTAGCTCACAGTGAGGGAAGAAAGTAGCCTGAGTGTGTTTGAGAATAGGGTGTGAGGAGAATATTAGGGCCTAAGAGGGACGAGGTGACAGTGGATTAGAGGAAAATACACAGTGAATTGCTGAACGATCTGTACATCCAAGTATTATTCGAGTGACCAAATCGTGAAGAATGAGATGGGCAGGTCATGTAGCATATATGAGGGAGAGGAGGAATATGTACAGGATCTTGGTGGGGAAACCTGAGGGAAGGAAACCACTTGGGAGACCCAGGCGTAGATGAGGTTATAATATAAAGATGGATCTTCAGGAAGTGGGAAGAGGGGACATGGACTGTTGATTTGGCTCAGGCTAGAGACAGGTGGCGGGCTCTTGTAAACGCGATAATGAACATTCGGATTCCATAAAATTAGGGGAATTTCTTGACTAGTTGAGAACCGGTTGGCTTCTCAAGAAGGATTCTGCTCCATGGAGAGAATAAGTAAGTAAGTAAGTAAGTAAGACAAGAACCATGTTACAGTAGAATCTTCAGTCACGCGTGTATAGAAGAGGATGATATTTATTAGTCGTATTTTCTGTACGGCGTGGGAAAGAAGTATCCATATCATGTTAATTTCAGCAAGAAAGAAAAGAAGAAATTGGCCGTCTGCACGCCATATGGATACATAAGGGCGTGGAAGTATGGTTACAACCATTCCTAACCTCGCCCCTAGGCGGTGGTGTGTGGTCAACTTCATGACTTTTCTGCAGACTACAGGGACAGGTAAATTGAAAAAGTCTGAAACTTTCGTGCCCACACAAAATCGTTAAATTAACCAACAAAACTTTAATGTTACTGAATATATACAGAGGTTATTTTTGCCTGCGATAATTATATGAAAGGAAAATGGGAGATCGTTGAAAATGCCGGCTTTCATGTTCAAACTCAGGTCTCACTGATGAGAAGCCACAAGGTTAAACCCTAAATATTTCGTTTTACATGCTACCGCACGTTTCTGATTTCTACAGTGACGGTGCCGCGCGAAACACAGTAAGTCATTATATTCCTTGTAGCACTGACTGACGGTTCCAAATAAACCGATCATGCATGTGGAAACCATCCGATTTGTAAGAAGAATTTCTGACCAAACTATGTCATAAAGAGCAAAGAGCGGTTTAAAACAGGGTGTGTTGTCTCGTCACAAAGAAAACTGCGCTTATGTTCCAGGTAGACTACCTATTTCTACACATGTATTTCAAACTATATTTTGTTCCGTGAGATGGAAGATATAAAACTGTAATACAGGAGACGTAACCCTTCGTAAAATTTCGACAACTTTTGCAGTTAACATCATGTATACTGTTTTTTGAGGCTTGGTATCAACAGCATACCGGTGATGGTAGCCAAATATGTTTGCTACCTAATTTCCACTGTTAATACGGTTAAATTCGCGGCCAATCAAACGGTTCGGTTCTTACGACCAAAAAGATGAATTTCTGCCACCTCACAAGTTCAAGTTATGCGGTGACACAGTCATCAGGTTTTTGTGTCGTGAAAGGTTTTTGGAAAAAATCTGACGACATTCTATTTAGGATCCGTGTTTAAAAGGAGTACAAAATCGTTGGGGGGAGGGGATGAGGGGGAAATTAGGCTGATAATTTTAAGTGCGGAGTTCCTGAATATTCTAAATCCATTAGACTCTGTGGGAGATTCAGCATGTGGGTTAGCACATACAAACACGAACTCTTTTTTTAAAATGCCTTATTTAACGGCGTTTTTAAGCGTCAGGACATAGCGTCGACGACAGGTGAATTAATGAGTTAGTTTTATATTCGTAACTGTGAACTATCTCGACATAATACATTAACAAAACGGGTAGCCGATATGGACATTGTGGTGTAGTGCTGGCCTTCCCGAATGTTCCCTTTGGAGGGAACAGAAGGCTCGGTTTTCCGAGAAAAGTAGTATCTTTTTAAGGGTATGTGCAAAACGAAGCCTAGATCAGTGTTTCTCAATCTTTGTGAGACCGCGGCCCGGTAAATTCTTTTTTCATAAGACGAGGGCCCGGTCCCAACAGATTTACTCGTCAGGACTTTTCCAATTTTTTTTAAGTTCATACATTAAACTAACATTAAGTATTAATAATTAATTATGGCATAATCATAAAGATTATTAGTACACTTATGTGTAGGGTGTGGCATACTGACAAATATAAAATTACATTTAAATGAATTATCAATTCCAGGAGAATCTCTCGCGGCCCGGTATACTTGATTACAAGGCCCGGTACTGGGCCGCGGTCCGGCAGTTGAGAAACGCTGGCCTAGATGGTTGGTGGTACACTAGACGGCCGCCTGGCAGGAAGGATGGGACAATGGAGTGCACAAAACGAACCGAACCAAAATCTGTCCGGTCGCTACATAAATCACTGGTATCTGGAAAAATGCTGTAATTTTCTAAGATCTTTAAGCGATCTGTTCGGAAGTTACGCATGCGCAGAACACCATAGTAGGATTTATTGCCCGCAGTGCGTTATACCGAAATGGTGTCTGTAATCGCATCCTACAGTAATACAAGCACTAAGTCATTTTAATAAGCATGCAAATCGTGTGTATACTAGTCTTGGTGGCCATGCGGTCTGGGGAGAAGGTCTTGTCCGCCTGGTTGTTGAGATCACTGATTCGAATCCCGCTTCTGGAGGGGATGTTTGTCCCAAATCTTTATAGGTTTTGTTGTCTCAAGCCTTGTGACGAACTGATCACTTGTCCAAGGAGTCTGCAATGTGTGTGTCAGAAATAAATGTGTTATGGGCAGGCCTGTCCCTTACAGTGACTGGCGTAAAAATGGAAGACAGACTGTCTAAAATTCTTGTTTATTAAAGCAAGGTTTCAATTACCGTTCTTAAATATTCGAAAAATCGACTTGGATAATTTCTTAACTCTTTATACACGTGGTGGTATTGCCCGAAATTATATCTGTTAACACTGACAGGGCGCACTGGATATTCTCGCACAGGTAATTCTTGTAGCAATGAAGAGTTACCCAGAAATTCCTCATTGTCAGTACTACCGCTTGAATTCATAATTTTCATAGACACGTCTAGCTGTCAACTAGTAGCTTCTGATCTGTGCTCGAAAATGATAACTGGAACGACACGCCTGAAACAAACATCACTGTGCTCACCCTCGGTTTGTGCTAGGATACCTTCCCGACTCCCAGCGACCTGCTACTCTATAACATAGGCTTGCGCGTAACCTCAGAGCATGCGACTTCAGCAAACTGATATCAAAACGCGTTTTCCCCAACTACTAACCTTTATTCCTTACAGTAATTTCAGTTGTACGGCTAACGTGGGCTACGTGTACATTGACAACTTTACGTGTGCAGCCTTTCGGTTAGGTGAATAGAACATATTAAGTTTGTTTTATATGAGGTGAAGCGCACACGCAAGCATTTTTTCAACCGCAAATTCGAAGTCGGCAGAGGCAATGCAACTGTTGCCTCTGACTGTGAAATTCATGTCACAATACAAGCATCTTGTCGGTTTCAAGTTCGAGTACTTTTACACGTTTTCGTTTTCACTGCAGGTGTAACCTGACTCTGTGGTAGCAGAACCAGCTGCACCCCTCCGCTGGCCATGATACTAAGTCATGCTGAAAAGGTGGCTTTAATAGAATTACCATCCTTAGACTCCTCTTTTGCGTATCGCCTTTCAACCGACCACTAGCAATCTTGTTTACACAAACACACAACACCCGAACACTATACCTTGGCTTATAAAAGTTTACAAACACTTAAAGGAAAAGAGTGCTCATGAAGAGCCCCCCCCCCCTCTTCACAATTATTCCGATAGAATAATTAAATATTATTCCACAAAGAGGAATAATAAAAAGTAAACTATTCCACAAAATGTTTGCGACTACAATCCAAAGTATCATAAAATGAAGTTATAGAGATTTCTATATAATACAGGCCTACTGTGAGAATAGGGGACCGCGGTACACAGTGGTTAAGGTGCTGTGCTACAAATCGGAAGGTCGCTGGTTCGATCCCAGCTGGTTTAAGTGAATTTTTCATTGACACAAAATCCTGGGGTCGACTCAGCCTCTAACAGAAATGAGTATCAGGAGAATTTCCTGGGGGTAAAGGCGGCCGGTGTGTAAGGCTGACAACCTACCACCATCCTGTGCCGTTGTCGCGAAAACTGGGAACCTTAACTTCCTAAGAACCCTCTGGGACTGTCCAGGCCTGTAACGGGACTGCTTTACATTTTTACTGTGAGGTTATGCAACACGCAACTGGCAATTTCATGCGAACTCGATTAGCCGTGTGGTACTGTAAACAATACCAGTTTGTAAATATATTGAACCTGTTTAAAGTTAATTATAAAGGCAAATCGAAATAAATTACCATTTACGGACTACGTGTGGTGTTAAATTTTCTTATTTTATTTGATGTTAACTGAAGAATAAAAACCAACTAGATGCCACTTGTTATTTTATTATACTTCTTATAGGCTCAACATGTTTCGGTCACTACTATGCCCATCATCAGGAGCTCGTGACTATGATGTTGATTACCACATTGGTCGTTTGGTTCTTGGTTTGCTGTATGTTGGAGGTTAAGTGCGGTTATGCTGGAGTAGTGTCCGGGCTGCAGGCTAAAGCATGTTGTACATATTTCAACGCCAAAGTCTGGGTACCCAAACCTATTGAACATCCTGTACTGCTAGCAAAAATATTGGATTTTGACAATTGGTAACTATTTCTTGCTATCGTCTGTGAAAAATATAAATACTTTTGGATTCCTATGAAAGTAAGGAACAGTTTATTTTAATTATTTGTAAAATGTGGGGCAATATAACTATTTGCAATAGAACTGTTTTATTACAGGGTACATGTCTACCTGATAACGGTCGATTGATCGACCGAAACGTGTTGTATAAAAATAATCAACGAAAGTGTAGTATTCGGGTGTTTTGTGTGTGTATGGACCAGACTGCTAATGATTAAAAAACACAAGCAGATGATGTTGCCCCAAATTCCTTTCAAGTAATTATTTTCGAAGAGGTTTTTCCACTAAAATTCCACATTCATTTGATTCCCACCTACACTCTCTGACCTGTTTCAAAAGTATTCGAAACTGCCCTTGTCTCACACACTGTATCGTGGTCGTCCTTATACATTAAGTCCTATCATTGTGTTGTCTCCGTTTCTACCACTGTAGCCATGTGCTATTGGCCCATAAGCTTCGTCTAACTGAAGCTTCTGTATGCGCGTTTGATTCCATGTTTGGCAATTGTTTACGTTATAAAGACGTCACCGTCCGACACCACAGCTGTGAATAATGTAGCCTTGATAGTTATAATTTTTATAAGACTGTGGTAATGAACTGTTTAGTTGCAGCGCGTTTTTAGAAGAACTGCGAAAAGGAAGGGAATTTTTATTGTACAGAGTATTCGGAGTGATTCAGTGTGTAGAAAAGGGCACGTGTGAACTAATTTAACAGAATTCAGCTATAGAAATAGAGGCAGATATCTGAAGCATCCGATTCCGGTGGCCGTGCAGTTGAAGGCATAGATAAGCGGGCGCTTTCGCTTGCTGGGATTGGGAGTTCGAATCCCGCCGGGAGCATGAATGTTTATTTATTGTGAATGTTGCGTGCTGTCAGGTAGAGGTCTCTGCAATGGGCCGATTTCTCGTACAGAGGAGCCCTATCAACTGTGTATCCCTGAGTGTACTCAGATGCCAAAATAATCTGGAATGAGTAAGTAGAAGAAATCAGACTAAGAAAGCAAGACATCTGAAGCGTGGAAACTCAGGCGTAAAGAATTAACGGAATTTGAATGGAAATACAAAAGCGCCACTGTGCCTGTACTATTTCTTTGGCGACTTTCGGTTCCATCAAAGATGTCCTACCGAGTTGTCTCTTTTTTGTGTGTGCTAGAGTGAAAGCTGCAGGATAAACAAAACAATAGAATCCAGTATTTCTGTGTCAAATACAGGCACGTGATCCTGGACTTGAACTTTATTTATTGTTAACACGCATTTTATGTAGCTACTCCAATGTTTACATTGAGGGATTGAGAGAAATACACAAGTTTACAAATATTTGTTAGGCAAAATGTCCTGCTCGTAATAGATTTTAAAGCTTTTGTTAATTTGGGTGCTTCGTTGTTATTGCGATGGTACATAACTAACTGAAGAGGAATAATCTTCATCGTTGCACCGCGCATTTCGTAGTGTCATTTAATTAGCACACCAACTAATGCACATACATAATTTTTTTTACATTAAAACGTTTAAAATCGCTCCAACATGTTTCGATCCTTAAGATCATCTTCAGGGAGCTACACTGTTCCTTGCTAAAGACGCATTTTTAAAAACAATCACTGATTCAGTGAGTGGTTTTAAAAATGCGACTTTAGCAAGGAACAGTGTAGCTCCCTGAAGATGATCTTAGGATCGAAACATGTTGGAGCGATTTTAAATGTTTTAATGTAAAAAATTGTATGTATGTGCATTAGTTGGTGTG
>Ga0136643_10008387_pt1 | contig 15100 bp, 9 predicted proteins | sample TergutLab28metaG_FD_96883 | JGI IMG/M metagenome (GOLD analysis project Ga0136643, IMG submission 96883) | Labiotermes labralis P1 segment gut microbial communities from Petit-Saut dam, French Guiana - Lab288 P1 (version 3) (version 3) | ecosystem: Host-associated > Arthropoda: Insects >... | reverse complement strand
ATTTATCTCAGTATTTAACCAACTTGATGCACAAAATTTGTTTCACAATAAGTTTTATTTCATGCCTCTACATGTTTCGAGCACATGTGCTCGAAACATGTAGAGGTATGAAATAAAACTTATTGCGAAACAAATTTTGTGCATCAAGTTGGTTAAATACTGAAAAGTAAAGTGATAAGAAATATCTGTGTAATCATAGTCCTTTAAAGACACAAGAATTTTCAATTCCCGAATCTTCTCTTACATAAGTTTATGTCTACCTCAGTTAGTGGAAGAGACCAACACACTTTTCGTATAAACAAAGGTTTTTCCTGAATAAGGTGGAAGTTGCGAAATAATTCAAGGCGGAACAGAATGAAAGAAAGGATATCGACAGAAAAGCTCCATGGAGAGGCGACGTCAACGTTTGTTATTACGAAACAACAAAAGGCCAGGTTGTAGTCAAGTCCCTGGGGGAATTCGTGTATATCCTGTTAGAGGAGTTCATATTTAATTGCGTTTTATTTGAAGATCGTTGACGGAAATTTTTCGGCCTGTAGCTGAACAAGTTTGTGCGAATTTTTACAAGAATTTTTATGCGATTTCTTAAAGAAAGGCGCAGAGGGTTGGAAAGTGGTCGTGTGTTTTTTTCCATAACTTGACATGAATGAGACAGAAGACGTAGAAAAATACAATGATGAAGGAACGTAGATTAAATTTCTTTCTTCCTTGAAAGAAAGAGGTTTTAAAAATGTCTGAATTCTGAAATGATTTACAAATTTGAACTGAGAAACATATCTGCGTAAAAAAAACTCATGTTGTAATTGACAACGCTCATTTTGAAAGACCACTTCACAAACAACACGAGTGGGACATCAAGAGTTCATTTTCAAAAAAAGGGAACCTGGAAAATGGGAAAATTTAAAAGACTGCAGCTAGGATTTTGCATTTGTGCGAGTAAATAAAACATTGATACACTGCCTTGGGTTCACTGACACCTAGGTTAGAGCGCGACAGTGCAGATCGCAGTGGAAATTAGAGGAACAGTGCATTATTTAGTGGAGAAGCATGGAACACCAGTCTTTCATCCAAATGTGGAGGGAGGGAAATTGGCAGAAGTGTGCCTGTTTATTTACCCCCCACCCCCCCCCCCAGAATCTAAATGTATATGATTTATTGATACTCCAGTTCCGCCAGTCTGCAACACTGAACATTGTCGTTATCAGTAACAGAGCTATAGATCGAAAGATGAGGATGAAAGTTATAGTCCTATATTCTGTGCATAATTTCGTAGTTACAAATGGTTTCAACATTGTTTCCTTCAAGTATAGTTCTAGAGAGCAAGCTTAAATTTTTTTATTTTTTCGAATACGGTTTTTTGTGAATTTACGCCAAGATATGCACACGTTGTGTTCGTTGTACTTGTCATTCATATGAATTCTTGGTTTTCCGAGGAAAAGATTAAGTGGACTGAATAATTACAATATGTGTCTCTATAAGCAGAACAGAATGAATTGTTCTCTATCACATTGTACCTAGAAGCATACAAGAATCAACAAAGCTCAACGCACCAACGATCTGTACTTGCACAAGAAAATGACTTGAAGCTTTTGGAACTGAAGTTTAAAGCAAGGCGAATGTACAGTTTATGGCCTTGTGGCTTGCGAAGCCGCGCAATTTGGTAAAGGACGGCCTGGGTTTCAGAGGCTAACCCCGTCTTATTATATTGCCCTGTAGAATGACAGTAGGCAGTTCGGAGTAACAGGTACATTCGCATCAGGTTGCAGCGTGTCATATCGCAGAAAAGCTTAATAAAAAAGTCAATTTAAAAACCAGTCTACTATTTTTTCTACGAAAAATTAAAAGTAATTAATTCGGAAAAGTTTGGGTATAAAATAGTGTAATTAAAAAAATCTTTCAAAGAAAATCCTTTCTCCCTCGGAATTGACCACTGAAAATAAATTCGTAATAAAACGCTGAATAATTTCGTTACGAAACAAAATGTTTGTCAGTGAAACTGACTTTTGGGATCCAGCGCATTTATTTTACTTACTGGCACTTTGCAGCTCTCGCGTGCGCACTGGCTACGGTTCGTTCATACATTCCCTCCGTAGTCTGTATTACGATAGGTCCGTAGCCTCTTCCAAAGCGAAATACCCACAGAGCGCGATATAGTGTTCTCTTTTTAAATTTCGAGTATCCTATCTTTTCCTTAACGTTATCCAGTAGCTGTTTATGTCTTCTTCCTCTTCCTCCGGTTATTTATATCCTTCCATCTCCCCTACAATAACATGTATTAGCAGGCAGTTCTTATGCAAGATGTGACATATCCAGGTTAGCTTTCCTTCCTTTATTATATATAAGGTATTCCTCTCCTTTGGGTCGGGTGGCTCAGTCGGTATAACGACTGACTACGGCCTGAACGGTCCGGGATCGAATTCCGGTGGGGACGAGATTTTCCGCCCGTCCAGACCGGTCCTGGGATCCACCCAGCCTCCTGTACAATGGATACGGTTCTTTCCCGGGGGTAAAGTGCGACCGGGGCGTGCTGCTGACCACTCACCACCTTCTAGTGCCGCAGTCATGGAAGAGTAGAGCTATACCTCTACCCAACCTCTGCGCCACACCGGGTCTATAACGGGATCACTTTACCTTTACCTTTACCTTTTTTTACTCCTCTCCTACTTGACACAGTATATTACGTACCAATTTCTCACACGAATGGTCCAGTGATCTCCTCCATCAATTTCTAGCACCACACTTCAAAACTTTCCAGGTATATTTGAACTACATTCTGAAGTACCCAATTTTCGGCGCCATACAAAGCTATAAGCTAGATTGGCACTTTAATAGTTGGTTCTTAAATTCAAATAAAGATTCTTCTCCTTCTTGTTGAATGCTGCTCTTCAAGGTCCTTACTTTCCAAGTTCCAAATTTGTAGTTGCGATGTATTGTCTCCAGAGGAAGCCTCTTGCATTTGTCTCAGTTTTTGGAAAGAGACTAAACAGGAAAAAGTAATGTGATAATTTTCCCATTTGAAAGGTTTGCTGAAAAAAAAACGCACGTACTCGGCGATAAGCCGGTTGTTACTGACGTCTATCCATTACGACATCCTGATTCTCTAAAATGAAAGTCTGCGCTAGAAAAGTAAATAAGATAGTCAGAAGGAAGTCTGATAAGGCCGAAAGAGGAATGAACGGAAGTTTCTATTTTTTTGAGAATTTTTTATTTGGCTCAATAACAGAGTGGAAAGCAACAATGTCTACGCCCCATCTGAAGTGGCTGTTCCTTGTACAGCGCTCTAAAACTGGTACTTTAGGTATGAATCATAATAGTGCAGTATACACTCTGTTAGTGTTGATCTCTTACGACGGGCCAATTCGCTGCCAAAGGAAACCTTCAATTCTGTGCACGAAATTATAATTCACAAATTCCGACTATAATTCTAAATTTGGACAAGTTCGAAAGCGTTTTCAACAATAGCGTTGGAAGAATTATCACTATGCGTGAAACATTAAGTTAAATTGGCAAATGCGTGTGTTATACAAGTGTGCCGAACACACGAAAGGCGTACACACACACACACACACACGCAGATGACACACAGTATCTCTCAGGTGTACTGATGATTAAAGTGGAACTTAAAAATTGGACTTGGGCAGGCTGTAGGTTACGGGGATAACATTCTGGCTTATGTAGAGACGTATAAAGAATTCACCCCTTGGACAGGCGCTGATGAGCACAGCCACTACATGAAGAGCGGTTAGGAACACCTCCAGCTCATGAAAAGTTAACAGCGAGGTCACTTCCAAACTAGCCAGCAGCAATTCGGCTCACCTCGCGCTCGGATGGGTAGTCATTGGAACGAATATTTGGAATGGTTATTGAATGACCAAGTCGAGCCATCAGGCAGAGAGGACGAAGTGAGTGACAATTACGTGTTCAGTAACATGCCAGAAGTGCCATGTGGGCAGCTTTTAAATGCATTTAGGCATTCAAAATTCACACTGAACCGGAAATTAGTGAAGTGGAAATACGGCTAAAAGAGTTTAAAAATAGTATTTCCTTATGTTTGTCTAGCCTATTGGACGTTCCTGTCCTGACCATACCGAGGAGAAACTTTAATAAATGTGGGCTCTTCTTTTTCGATTCTTCTGAAGTAGGAAGAATTTACAGAATATTTGCAGCTTTACGAAGAGGAGTGTAAAGTATTTTCAAATGTAACACTAAGTGTGACGAAATTAGAGTTAGCAAAATATAAAAGTCATCAAACAAAAATTTAAGTTTGTGCATTGGATGGCTGTATTTTCTTTTAGTGTTGTGGAAAATATCAACGGCACGGAAACAAAAGTCTGCATGTAATTAAACCTTCAGATAGTGACATTTATTGTAATTTAAGTTGATTACGTCAAAAACCATTCCAGGTGGCATTATATGGATATCATGTTTATTATCCTACCTGTAAAAATAAAATCATTTGCTCATATATCCTAGGCATTGTTCGGTGATGGACACCTATTATGTTAGACTATTCTATTTTTAAAATATTAATCCCAACAACTGTACAAAAATCACAAATTTATACAACCAGTAGTGTTGAAGAATAAACAAAGGCAATTTAACAATCGTCAAAACAAAACTTTATAAAAATAATAAGTTAACCGGATACATGTTTCGACCCTCTAGGGGTCATCTTCAGGCTGATACTTGAAATACACTAGGAAGTATATAGATCATGTCCGGAAGGGAGATCTCGCTTTTTACAGGCTTTACATACAAGCCTGGCTTTTACATATAATTTGATTTAGAGATTAAAATTAAACAGAAATTAAATTAGCGAAATCAGTTATTAAAACTTCCAGTTTTTAAAAATTAGCGGTTGTTGAAAGTGGAATTTTGCTGGTAGATGTCAAGTGGTTTCCTATAACGGTACACAGTACGTTATAAACATTGTGACTGACTATGTGTCTCTGTAGGAAACCACACGACATCTATCAGCAAAATTCCACTTTCAACAACCGCTAATTTTTAAAAACTGAAGATTTTAATAACAGTTTTCAATAATTTAATTTCAATGTAATTTTCAGCTCGTAATTTTAATCTTACATTTTAATCTCGAAATCAAATTATATTTAAAGAGAGGACTTGTAACCAAAACCTGTAGACAGCGGGATCTTCTTTCCGCACATGACCTGTATTATTCCTAGTATATTTCAAGTATCAGCCCGAATATGATCCCTAGAAGGTCGAAGTATATAGCTGGATAACTAATTATTTTCATAAAGTTGTGTTTTTGACTATTGTTAAACTGCCTTTTTGAAATGTACAAGGCACAAAATTCTATGATCACATAGCAAACCTCCTGCATGTTTCGGCCTTATTCGGCTATATTCTGGGAGGTATTCGACAGCTGATTGATTTTGAACATCCTGTTATTCCACATGACCACACTGCTTTAATATAATTTCTTATTTGCGTGTGAATAGTAGTGAACAGATTTTACCTGTTGTTCTTTTGTGCATTTAATATTATCCAAGTTTCGTGCAGTAATATAATTTTACAATGATTATCCCAAAACCGCACAACAGGAGATACAAAACTGTAAAAACGTACAGCAAGTATCCTATATGTTTTGGATCTTCCGGTCATCTTTCGGGGTTGGGGCGATATCACACTTTAAAACTGAATTCTTTATAATTGTGCTTCTTCCAGTGGAAAAAGGAGAATCCTAATGACTTGTGTCTGATTCACCGTTAAACAGCACAGATTATTTACACTCTTATAATTTAAAATGTGATGAAATATAAGATGCGGTGGGTGGCTGATTTGTCCCCGAGATATAAAATAAGAACTCACGCACCACGGATAGCAATTTTCTGGTATTACCATTACATCTCTTAATTTTTCTGCTTAAAATTTGTTACCTTATTTCTATGGGACATTATTTTATCTGACAACTTTAACTGGTCCTTTATCAACGGCTGACTTAAGTTATAAATACCGGCAAAATCTGAAGTGTGATGAGAAGCCTGTTTGTAAGTTGTGACGCTGTTCCTTGAGCTGAGAGGACAAATTTGGGGCAGCTTATTTAAATATTATAAGAAGCTAATATTAATGTCATTCCTTGAACTGAAACGCGCGGAACCCTATGAAAAAAAATTGAAACAACCATTATCGCTGCGAAGACTGACGTCACGAAAAAGGGTGTTGTAGAAGAGTGATGCGAGTTGTCAGATAAAATAATATTAAGTAGTAGCACTCTATTCTGTATGATCTCAAATATAAAAATATATTCAATACATACCAAATAAACATATAACATTTCTGGCTACATTTACCACAGCCTACCCTCCACTGATCGACCTTTAAAATTTAAATTACCACTTCAGTGTATATGCACGCTACGGATAACGGAATTGTAAAATAAATACTTTATCTCTCTGCAACAGAATTTTACTGCCATTAAATTATTAATTTTTCAAGTACATTTAGGAACAGGGTTTTATTGGTTAATATTATTTTAATAACATTTAATCGATAGTGACCTGGAATTTAGTTAATACATATTTTAGTGTTTGTTGCATTTTTTATTTCAAGTAAGGGGAATTACAGAATAGCCTATCAGTGTAACCGCTGTGCGGAGAGGGAATTGAATCGAACAGGTCGAAAAAGAGACACCCCCTTTCAGCGGCAGCTTTCTTCATAAGCCGGAAATGCTGTAGATCACTATATGGTAAATATGTAAACCAAAATATGAAAACATGTCCTTCGTATTTATTTAGCCATCGTTTCAGAGTGGGTTAGCTATTTAGATTCCGGAACTTCTATGTAATAATTACTGCCTTGTGTCTTGCCGAAAAATTAATTTTACTATTGTGTGGTCCCTTATATGTGAAAGGTGAATGTTCCTATCTCTGTACTCCAATAGACAGCGAGTTGGGTTGCCTTGTCTGTTATTATTTCACTGCTTTCACAAATATATGAAGTAATGTGAAGGAATGTCCCGAAAATTAAATTGTTGTTGTCTGGTTGAGTTTTCACTTAGTTCATTAGATTTTTGATAAAGTTGGGCAGAGTAGAGTGACAAACTTTGACCAGCTTGGACCCGCGTGTGCTAGTGAGGACATATCTTTTGTCTTGTAATAACGGCGGAAATATACTTCCAGAAGGAAAATGATTTAAACGTGTACAGACATTAGGTTTTGAAACTTCCAACAAATTCAGTACTAAGTTTCGTGCGGTATTGTTTCAATTTACATGGTATCGTTGAAAGCTATGTTCCGCGGTTGCCTCTAGTGGTTAACCACTGTATTGCAGTTGGCACAAAATCAATGTCAATCACTCGGATGCTACTGAAAGCTTCCCCAGGTTGTTGATGTAACAATTTCCCTTTCTCAGTATCGCTACCAATTTGATGTAAACATTACGTGAAAGGCAATGGGTTTGAATTAGTTTAATGTCAGTTAAAGGGTGTCTTTTCGCCAGACGTCTCCAGGATAATGAAATCGAGATTTTGAGTTGTGTCGCGATCTGGCACCCTCGGAAGGGATGAGACTTGCCTACGCTACTTGGAAATTTGTCACATTCATCGTGCAAAAACGTACAACGATAATTAAAGAATACAAACAAAGTATTACAGAATATTGTACTAATGTTCTTTTATTTGTTCGTTATGTTATTTTCTTCAAGTTTCAGCCTGTGCTAGAACATTGTTGGGAAAATCGATCATATAAAATACTTGTACAATAATACAATCATCTGTTACAGTGAAATGGTATTTTATTGATTACCATGGCATACTAAAATTTTATCAGAAGCCCGAACATAGGAACCAGATTAAGGGATACAAGCTACGATGGAAAATGATAGGTTATAAGGGAGTATCTTAGACAAATACATTTATGTGAAATTTGGTTACTTTTTCTGGTCTGTACAAGAGATCAGTGTCGGACTTCTGTCAATGGGGTAAAGCACCCTAATTTCCATGAAGGGTGGATAATTTATTAAGCACGTATGTAGCGGTAGGGTCCCCAGAAAGACTTCCTACTCCACGAAGCGCTTCGAAAAAGGTTCACTGAGAGGACTCACATATATTGTAGATATGTACTTTAATGTTGTCCATTCAACACTTACTGTATTATGATGAAGCAAGTTTAAGTTAAACGGACTTAAATTTTATAGGCACAGCCTGTATTACAAGGAACTGCTTTTGCACATATCCAAAAACTCCAAATTTTTATCCTGGATTTTCTTCATTTGTGAAGTGACTTGTTGATTGCGTAAGAAAATGATCGAATTTAACTGTCAAAGCCAGGTGACGCACAATTGCGTTACTTCTTAATCTCAGAGCTACATAGAAGTAATTTGTCAGATTCGCTCTCCGGCCATTTTAGCTCAAGAAAAGGAGCTTCGGTATTTATTGCCTAAGAGAATGTGTGAGCAACACTGCCGTTGTGGGCGCTTTGGAGAAGAGACAAATTTCTTGGCCTGCCAAGAATCGAAAGATAATTTCCAGGTTATGTAGCCCGTAGACTAGTCATTTTACCGACCTACGATATTCCGGCTTATCGTCGGTTATTATTCTGTCAAGAAAACCAAACAAGTTAAAGAAATGTAATAAAGACACAATATCTGTGTCACTGTGCAGTACCTGTGTTCCCCAAGACACTAATTTGCAAAATATGAATTTCGTAGCTCCACTTTAAACAGCGTAAGACATCTTATGTATATTGGACCGTGCATCATTGTGATAGTTGAAGAATGAGGCCAACTTGATGTCACTAGTTATTATGTTTCATTTCACTTCTTCTATGCTCTACATGTTTCGGACATTAATACATCCATCATAAGGAGCCTGCGACTTTTCTATTGAATCACCACATTGGTCATGTGTTCTTGTTTTGGTGTGTGTTGGAGTTTCGGTGCGTCTGAAGCCTGCTGCACGGATACCACCCCAAACCAGCCACACCGAAACTCCAAAACACATCGAAACAAAAGGACACGACCAATGCAACTGCAGTTCCCGTCCAGTCACGTTCACGACAGGTTGCAATTACGTTTGTACTGAAGCCAGATGCTGTGGATACAGTGACATGAGCTCCTGATGATAGGTGGAGATACCACCCGAAACATGTAGAGCGGTTTACAGATATAAATAAACTGTATATAGTTGCATCTTGTTGGACAACTGTTGGCATATATTTCACGATGCACGGACCCTTGAATGTAAAAAAGTCTACGGATCGCTGTGTTTAGAATAAATATATATTTCCTTCTCTCATGTAATTTCGTTTTTGAGAAGGGGAGAGTTTATGGGATTATTCTGTTCCCTTAAAATACGCCCCATAACACACATAGATTCCTCTCTTTTGTGTCTACACATTTTTTATTGTTTAAAAATATGACATATGTCTAATTATTTGTATAAATATGTAATGCTGAAATTCTATCCAACGATATGAAGAATCTGATGGTTACATCTTCCCTGTAGAATTGTTGCGAAAGAGAAAAATATTTGAGTAGCATCTTTTTCGTTGGAAGATATTATTTTACTGGGAAAATAAATAAAAATAATATTACGTTGGGATAAGAATAAATTATTTCATATAAAATACTATATTTGATATTAATATTTTGATATGTAAGCGCTATACGTTACCAATATTAAGTCCGTCTCTTTTAACTCAAATACTTCAGGCATGCCAATCTGATCTAGACGTTCATATTTGACCCAAGGGCCATAGCCTGTACATTGCAGGTTGACACAACGGGAGCACAACGTTACATGTCAGGTACCGCTCAATGACAGACATTAGAACACTTCCTCAACCATATCTTAATAAACCGATACACAGAAAATATATTTTAGTAACTTCTATATTAAGGGAAGTGTATATTTTTGTTCCTCATTATCTGTGTATTCTTTCTCATACTGAAGAACGCAGCTTGATGGCAAAAGTGAAACCAATAACTATTGCTGCTTAATGTATAAAGAACTAAAAACATGATTTGTAAAACTATGCGATGTTCTCCTACCAAAAAATTATTTCCTTTCCACAGCGTTTGCATCATCATCATCATCATCATCATCATCATCATCATCATCATCATCATCATCACCACCACCACCACCACCACCATCATCATCGTCGTCATAATCATCGTCATCGTCATCATCATCATAATCATCATCATCATCATCACGGCGTCGTTACTTTCCGAAACTTTAACATGTAAATATTGTAGCATAATATTGCATTGTAATTTCTCAGTAACTAAGAAAATTAAAAACGTAAACCTTTACAAATGCAATCTAACGTCAGGCATATTTTCTGTGTGTCTCTACATGAAAGCAAATCGTAACAGATACAGTGTCAAAACTGAGAAGCATTTTTCCGCGCACCGTACTTCAATGCTGTTGTACATTTTAACATATTCGTTTAAATAAATTTTTAAGGCCTTAAAAGAGAAAATGAAAGAGACTTAAATGCACTGCAAATGTTAATACAAATACTTGGTGATTACGAATACTTTGAATTTCATTTCAATAGACTGCAAAACCTACCTGCCCCTCCGTCACGTGTTCTGCCAATCAGGCCTACGGCTTCAAAACTTGAATGTTCAAAGAAACAAAACCGAATCAAGAGCAGTGTCTTGAAAGAAAGCAGTGCCTACAGCTGACGCGTTTTCGGTCATCCATGGCTTCATTTGAATAGTCTTAATATTCGCTCCTGCACGATTTAGTTCGTGGTGGAAAGCAACCATAGGACATCAGTTCACTCTTGTCTACGCTACGTCTAGTGGCTCTTGATGGGAAAAAAATTCCATTAATATAACTGAACACAGACGTCCGTATTTTCAACACACTTTTTAAAAGAAGTGCGAACAAATGTGCAATTAGTAGACAACACTTTGAAAGTCAGTAACATTTTAACTATATAAACGAAATTAGTAGTTGCAGTTGGTGGTTGGGATAATTTCAGTTCCGTCCGGCTGTGTAACACTCTATTTGTTCGTAATTAGCGGGTGATGGTGTAGAGGTGAGAAAATAGTATTTTTGCTGCTCAAAACATTTCAATCACACTAAAGCTAATTGTGCTTCAAAACCAGATTTAATTATCAGCTATACGTGTATGGCTATTTCGCACAAACGTGCATACAATTTCAGAGAAAATCCCCTATTTTATAAAGTAGGATTAAATAGCATTACTCGGTAGAATACACACTGCAGACCTACACACAGCTTTAGAGATAAAATATTGAAAATTAAACTATATATATACGTAATCGCTTTAAACGAATGCATTAAACCGAGAAGATCCACCAATAACGTCATCAAACAAATCCCAACTGTTCTTGTTAACATCACCATTAGAATTAGGTAATAATAGGGTTGCATTAGGGTAGCGTGCGTGGTCTTGTGGCTAGAATTGTGATCCTCACATATCGGACGAGAATTCAACGTCCTGATACACTGGACGCCTGCTGGTGTACATGCAACAGTCGATTATAAACCGGACTCTGAGTGCATGAAGTTCGTCATTAAATGGCTACCTGAAGAACTTCGCGTTTTTATAGGAATTGTTAAAGCGTGTATGAAAATGGGTTTAGGGTTTTGCAACGGGAAGTTCATGTAAATTATCTTCACATATTCAGATTCTCGTTCAAAGGGAACACACGGCCCTTCTATTACAAAAAAAAAGCAGGCAATTTTTAGGTTCTTGTGACCGTGCATCGTGAACATAAGGTGAAGAGAGAGAACCAACAAGATGCAACTAATTCGATGTTTATTATCAAACTTTCTATCTCAACATGTTTCGGGCATCAATATGCCCATCATCAGGAGAATAAAACCGTGACCTACTGCATGCGGTGTTCTGCCTGGGCGTGTAGGCTGTGGTTGGCTGTGGTCTTGTATAGCTGCTCACGACGCATCTCCACAAGACCACAGCCAACCACAGCCTACACACCCAGGCAGAACATCGCATGCAGTAGGACACGGTCTTACTCTCCTGATGATGGGCATAATGATGCCCGAAATATGTTGAGATAGAAAGTTTGATAGTACGCATCGAATTAGTAGTATCTTGTTGTTTTTCTCTCTTCACCTTAAGGCAGGCAATGTACGTATAACATAACTTTGAGGCGCGTTCCTTTAACCATTTTTGCAGTGGCAAATCAATATTATTTCGTAACCTGAGTGTGTATTTATAGTCTTTGGTATCTAGCATGCAATGCGCATGTACCATATTGTCAACTGTGGCCTGCCCGGCTCTACATTATATTTCTATATTATCTCACTAACGGCGCAATTAAAAGAAGTTATTGAAAAAAGTGCGTTTAGATTTTCTCTACAAATTTGTCTGAAACATTTCACATTCTACGAAAAAAATGAGAAAGATATGATCAAAAAATGTGTATTGCTCTTTACAAAGTACCCGCTATTATTGTCAGATTTTAATTAAATTTGATTTTCCGCGAAATTTTCGAAAAATACTCAAATATCAGATGTCATGAAAATCATTCCAATGGGAGCCGAGGAGTTCCATGCGGATTGACGGACGGACGGACATGACGCAAATAATAGTAGCTTTTCGCAATTTTGCGAGAGCTCCTAAAACAGTTGGTAACGTTTTCATTGAAACAGTCTCTGTCCGTTCTGAGAATCATTAGTAGAGATTTTACCCACAGTGTTCTTGCCTATTAAAATTCAAAGTTCAGCCACGTCTGACGCTGAGATAGGATGGTAAATAAAGCGCTGAAATTCGTACGTTGCATTACATTAGGAAAACAAATTAATACTCCTACACGTTACATTCATCAGATTATCATTTTCATAATTCTGTTTTTTTTATGTCCATCTTTCTTGCCTGCACGTAAGAAAATAAGAGAAAGAAATGCGGTTTTTAACGTAGACTGTAATTTAAATTGGATTAAAAAAACAATTCTGCTGAAGCTTACACTTTAATTTTTTTTATTTTTATGTACATACCGTGCATTTATATTAAATTATATTACAAACGTTCCTACATGTTTCGGTGCTTCTTCACCACCTTTAGGGAGCTTTGATTTTGCGTTCGCTTACTTACTTACATCATGGTGCAGAGTCCTTCTTGAGAAGCTAACTGGTTTGCAGCTAGTGAAGAAATTCCCCGCATTTCACGGAACCCGAAAGTTCATTACCGCACTCACAAGCCTCCGCCATCTGTCTCTATCCTGGGCCAGCCCAATCCAGTCCATATACCCACATCCCACCTCCTGGAGATCCATACTAATATTATCCACCCATCTACGCCTAGATCTCCCCAGTGGTCTCTTTCCCTCCGGTTTCCTCACCAAGACCCTATACACCGCCCTCTCCTCACCCATAAGCGTCACATGCCCAGCCCATCTCATTCTTCTCGATTGCGTTCGCTAAAGTTACAAAATATTAAAATTATGTGAAACATCATTATATGGTAAAATCTGTGCTGTTGATGAAATGTGGTAGTAGCTGCATATGCAATTAAAAAGTCCTGTTCTTGTGCGTCAAGTTATTTATTTATTTATTTATTTCCATCAGCGGATGTATGCCATGTCCGTTACAATTATCAGTTTTTCTCTTTTATCTTCGCCGCCCAAAGAAATGTTGGCCTGTCTTGTTCCAATGATATATTTTCATGAAGAAATGCAGCTTCCGTTGTTGAAGTTCTTGTGACTTACACGTTTTCAACACATATATTTCAAGCATAATAAGAGAAAATATTAAACAACCATATGAAACACCTGGTAAAATACTAACATTTATTGTCTTTGAACTACAAATGAAAATTGAAATTCCTAACACTTTGAGTAGCCCGGTTGATGAGGCTTATTGTCGTTACATAGTTTAACAACTGAATAGTGGGTATCCCTGGCATATATTACAATCATATGTCTGTGCCCCGTCATAAAACAGCCACTGTGGCGTAGCAAACCATAACTTACACGTTCGGCTGTTGATCTGGAACCAAAGTTAATTCTGCACCAACTGTGTCTTACAGTCGAATATTGTCACATAACGCGACGTTGTCGTATAATCCACAGACATTCAATCAATTAACCAATCAGTCAATCAGTCAATGTGTGTACTGCCGTTAATTGCTGCAGATGTCACGAATAATTTGCTAAGTTCGGCTGCTGGTTCCAATAGCATCATGCCATCTGTCCATATTTCCAACCACAACTATCAAGGGATAGTATCAGGGTTGGGTGAAAGGGAACATAATTAAATCAGCATTAATTAGAACCCTGTTTAATACATCGCTTCAGTTATTCCCAGTGGTGTTTATACGGCGAGAACAGAAGGAATAACAGGAAGCGTGATGCGACGTACGTTCCTTGGGAATATTTCGATGTTAAAATCTAAGGAACCGCTTGTTTTTTTTAAAGCGTTCGCAGTTCTCACTATATTCCAAATAACACTTCGAAATAAAAAGCTTAAGAAGAAAATTTTATAGAACTTACAGCATCCTATGAGTTCAGCATTTATTTTACGGCTGCGAAGGTAATGATGGTACCCGGATTTACTATACACAGACTATAGTAAATAAATATTGATAATAAACATCTAACTGTTACATCTTGTTGGTTTTCTATCTCACTTCATAAATATTGTCTCTCTACACGCAACGAATATGTATGTGGGAGCGGGCGTATAGCGCCAGTCATTCTTAACACTGAGACTATTTGAAGTCTTCATGCCCCGGCCACGTTGACACCAACTAAATAGGGGACTAGGAGACTGGATGTGCCCATATCTGATCTGGACATTTTGGAGAAGAAAAATATGTTCTGTCCTTTTCAGAAATCTACAAATATTTACACAACGGGATTGATAGCGTCAAATTGAGTAACAATATTTTGTAGTCGATTAACACCTCAGTAGCGTGAGATTTCTCAGGCACCTTGTAATGTAGTGGATTGATTGATATTACTTAGTTTCTTGTAATTATAGCTGATTGATATTACTTAGTTTCTCGTAATTATAGCTGATTGATATTACTTAGTTTCTTGTAATTATAGCTGATTGATATTACTTAGTTTCTTGTAATTATAGCTGATTGATATTACTTAGTTTCTTGTAATTATAGCTGATTGATAT
>Ga0136643_10008382_pt1 | contig 15103 bp, 7 predicted proteins | sample TergutLab28metaG_FD_96883 | JGI IMG/M metagenome (GOLD analysis project Ga0136643, IMG submission 96883) | Labiotermes labralis P1 segment gut microbial communities from Petit-Saut dam, French Guiana - Lab288 P1 (version 3) (version 3) | ecosystem: Host-associated > Arthropoda: Insects >... | reverse complement strand
TCCCCCATTCCATCCCACATATATCTCTCAGTTACAGGACTTAGTACATTGCAGAAAGCTGTGCTAGTAAATCCACTATTATAGCTTAAAGTGATTAAAACACATGACTTATTCCCTGCAATAAAATTCTTCTGTTCACACCTAAATGTAATGTTACCAGTATTCATAATTCCATCTTTCCAAATTTCACTAAATTGCTTGACCAGCAATGTATGTTTCATGAATGCAAATTGTGCAGTGCATACCTTTGGATTTTTGGTGGAATGATGAATTTCAGCATTTGGCTTACACTGATATACTAATTACATAATTTCTGGGTGAAGTGAGCGTTAAATAAAATATGTCACTGAGCTGTCTGTTAGCACTACTTGAATGGTACTTGTGAGATGGTGTCATATTCTTGAATGGTATTTTAGTGGCATTGATTTTATGGTACTTATCTTGTGTGCTGAAGCAAGGTCTGTTGAGCTCACTGGTCCATAGGGTGGCATGAATGTAGTTTGGTCCTTGAGCAAGAGCCTGGTCATCATGTGCTGATGAATACTGACATTCATTTACCCTCAAGGTTTCTGAATCAACAGTAAGCATTGTTATAAGTTTTTTTTAGTGTTTCAACACATGTGATGAGTGAAAGTCTAGAAGCTTTTGAAAGTGTTTGCCTATACCTACTTTATATAACTTAAGACAGGGATTGAAGTAAAGCACTTCTTTTGTGCTTTAAATCCCAACATTTACAACCTGACAGTTTGGTTGTGTGGTTGCAATAAATGCATTGTGACACAATAAAACAGTCTTCTTGGACTTCTTGACCCTGAAGATGGAGGCACTACACTTTTCCCAAATGCCAGTTACTATCTACCAGTCAACACAGCATAATAACATCTCAGAAGAACTGTATCTGTAGCAGCACAGCTGTGTAAGCAATATTCCTTATGATGTAGCAACCTCCATACAAGAAACAGAACACTCTAGCAGTAGAACCTGGGTTCAAAATTGCCACTGTCAAAGCCCACAATTGGACACACTCTTGAGCTGCTTTCTTCTACTTTCCATCCTTGCAACCTATCTCACAGAGCTCCATCTTAAAGTTATCCTCAATTTCTTTAGTCTTCCAAGTGAACGTTTCCACTCAGGCTTTGTTAGCAAATGGGGTTTGTATAGCATAATTGTTATAGTGACTTGCTATGGGCTGGACAGTCTGGGGATCAAACCACAGTGAGGGCAAGAGATTTCCTTTTCTCCATATCCAGCCTTCTCTATAATTGGTACCAGTGCTCTTTCATGGGGATAAAGTGGCCAGGGCATATCATTGACTACCCACCCCATCTAGTGCCAATTTTGAGCATGAGTAGAGCCATAACTCTATTCCCTCTTTGTACTTGTCATGGTTTGTTATGGGGTGATCTTTACCTTTTCAGACTAAATTCTTTGTGCATTTATCCTCTCCACCATCTAGATTGCACTATCATAACATTATGAGGGGACCAATACAAAACACTTTTTTATTGCATAACATTTTAATTTTGGAAAGTTGGTGGGATAATGACAGTTATGGATCAGAATGATATCTTTCAATCCTGGCTTAACCTGTTTATTTTTTTATATTCATACAGGTATCTGAACCATCACCACTTTGTGAAACAGTATCAGAGCTAAACAGCAATGGATCAAGGCTCTTGCCTGCTCAACCAGACAGATCAGTTGACTACCAGAAGAGTTATGAACTTGGTGAAGAATTCTTCCTGTATCGACGGAAACAACCAATGCATCATAAGGGACAAGGTGACATGCAAGAACATTTAATTGAGATATGTCTGATGCATGCCTTGACTACCCTCTTAATCAGCTAAAGTAAGAGTCAGTAAGCATGAAGAGTTGTTTATTAGAGGATGTGGCGAGTAAGGTGCAGTTTATGACATGAAGGACAGCATTGTCCATTGTGAAGTTATATGTTGTAAGTACATTGTTCTGGAAGAAGAATTATGTCTCAAATCCAACAGTACCATGAAGAGTTTAATTAAAGCTACTTCCAAAATGCTGTCCTGCAGCAGCTGCCTACATCTGTCAGCATCTCTGCCACTGTTTACAGCAATTTTAAAAGCAATCACTTGCAACCTAATGCAAATAACCTTGCATTTTCACTCCCTCTGCGTTCCTTTTGAATGGACTAGCATAATTGTTGGTTTATATATTTGGTGCTTTGTTAACTGCATATTCAAATGATATGAGGGTTATAAATTACATATTCGAGGGGGTAATGGAAAGAAGCAACTTTGACCTGTTCCGAGGTATTGTACGAAACTTTTGGTTGGAAGAATTGAGGAAACCCACAATACAGCATGTCTGGAGAAATCATCTCTGGCTATGATATGAACTCATGATCTCCTAATATGCATGTATGTATGGTATAACAAATCTATTCATCATACATTTGTCATGTATAAATAAAGTGTTGAAAAATCAAATTTTTATTAACATTACATGAGGTTTGTAAATTTACGATCTGCATATTATATAAGACTGTGCACTGCAAACAAAGCAGTATTGTTTATTATTTTTATGACTGCACAAAGAAGTCTCCTATCTTGAGGTCCTGAGGCCAACATCCTTATACTTGACATCATTCCCCCCCACCCACCCACAAAAAAAATCTGATGATGAGCTGTGTCTAATTTTTCATTTGATTACCACACAGGTTCACTGTCCTCCTTCTCCTGCCACATTAGTACTGTGGTCATACACTACTGAAACTAATGATGTTGAACTTTGTTCCATATTTCTCAACACAAGTCACAAAAGTCTATAATTTTACACATATCTTATATTCTTGTTGTTTTAGATGCATTTTTAAAGCTATCAGATGAGATGGTGCTTATGATTTTCCGATGGTTACCAAAGAATATGCTAGTAAGGTGTGCCCTTGTTTGCAAACGCTGGCAAAGAATTGCTTATGATGAAGTACTGTGGACTAGGATGGACCTGGGATCAAGGACTCTTAATTCTGGAAGTCTTGGTCATGTGTTGATGCGAGGAACCATCATCCTGCGACTGGCCCAGGCAGAAGTAAGAATTATCTAATAAAAACTATGTGCAGTATGAAATGCTAACTTTCTGGTTGTAGAACCTGAAGGTTCAATACCACTTACACCAAAGCTGATGATTTAACATGATTCTGAGCCTGTTTCATACAGATTGCATCTTTACAGCCTGCTGCCTTAATATCCACATTTACATCATCATTTTTTTGTTTCCCAAGTTGTTTTATCACCAAAATTTTGTACACATTTCTTGACTGTGCTCTGTGAGGTACGTGTCCAACATGTTGTACCTCCTTTGAATTCACTGTATGAACAACAATAAGTAACCTATATAAATTATAATTTATGTTGTTCCTCTTAGGTCTATATGGTTATTCTGAGGAGCTGAATTTTGAGAAGTGTGTGAGATGATACGAGTTTTTGAACATAATGATTAACTTCTCTTGAATTTACCATATCACAATAAACACTGAAAAATTCACACATATATGTGGTTTGTCTCAAAAGTACGTGTACTGATTTTTTATTTAAATGTCTATTGGACTCACCAGAAATTACAAGCTATCTCCTTCAAAGTATGACCCTTGGGAAGTTACACAGTGGTTCCATTGTTTTTTCCACTGATCATAGCAGTACCGGAAGTCATTTTCCGTAAGTGTGTGTAGCTCATCGGTTACAACTTTTTGTATGTTTTCCATTGTCCCGAAATGATGACCTTTCAACTTCGATTTCAACTTACAGAAGAGGCAGAAATCGCACGGAGCTAGATCTGGGCTGTAGGGAGGATGTGGAAGTATGCAATGTTTTTCTTCGCCAGAAATTCTCAAACTGAAAGTGGAGTGTGAGCTGACGCGTTATCGTGATGCAGCACCCAGTCATCTGCAATGTCTGTGCGGACTCGCTGGACCCATTTTCGAAATCGTTCCAAGATGTCTTTGTAGAAGGCGTGATTAACTGTCTGTCCTACAATCATCCTGACACTCACTCGGTGGTCTTTCGCCATCACAGCTCGCACCACTTCCACATTTCGATCATTTGTTGACAAGATTGGTCTTGCAGAACGAGGGTCATCTTCAACATTTTCTCGGCCCTCTTTGAAAGCTTTGTGCCACTTAAAAACCATAGTACTTGATAGAGTGGCATCTCTATAAGCTTTGGTTAAAGAAGCAAATGTCTCTGTGACAGATTTCTTGAGTTTCACACAAAATTTTATAGCATACCGTTGTTCAATATTTTCCTGCAATGCAAACGTAATGAGGTTATAAAACACGACCATACACAAACAGCAGCAGCGCACGACTGACTCAACCAATCCAGTTGAAACAAGTATGGACATGCAGCCAAGATCACTACCAACACGCCGATATACATCAACGAGGTGCTACTTTACCAATTTGTACAGAGGAAAATCAGTACACTTACTTTTGAAACAAACCACATATTATTAATCACCACTCTATTAACACCATACATAACTCCAACATGTTTCAACCCTTAAAGGGTCATCTTTAGGGAGTATAATTGATACATTCTAGCAGCGTGGGTCAATAAAATGTTACCAGTTGTAAAATTCAATTTACTGTGTAGCACATACTACGTTATGCAGCAGCTGTATAATATTGTGATACTAGTCCACAGGTATGGACAAGATAAAGTTTCTCCTGAATATACTTGGCTGAACTTTATCTTGAATATAATTTCTGATTTTTATTGAATGTACATGTATTTTTAGACATTTCTGAGTCTGCTGGCATATACTGTCTGGAATGGTAAACAGCTGCTAACAGTTTAGAACAGCACAGTACCCCATAGAGAGTTAAAGAAGACGATCAATAACTATTTACCAGTCAATACACTGTAACATACCAGAAGGCCAGAATCTTCATCACCACCATTCTGAGAACCTCAGATCTTGCACTGAAGAAATTCTGTTTTTTTTTTTTATTGCAGGTGTCTGATCCTGTGTTTTTCAGTGATGGTTTACTTCTAACCAAGGAGGTGTCTTGCAAACTGCAGTATTTGGATTTGAGTATGGCTGTAATAACTGAAGAAGGTATAGAAAAATTATGGGAGTTTGCAATGTATCCAACCTATGTCGAGGCCCGTTCCATCAGTTCAAGCTAATCATCCGTTTTGTTTAATTACATGACAGTACGCTGGCAAGATGGAATCATGTTCAATGACAATGTCCTCAATATTTCACCAATTTATTTGTTACAGTCTTCCCTTTTCCAGTTTTCCAGCTTTTCTTATAGCTTATTTTCCTGGAGTTGTGTATGTGTTTTTTTTTTTTTTAACTTTGTACTGGGGTAAGAATTAGTTCTTGTTATGGTAGTATTCTATGGGCCCAATGCACCAGCTCCAGATGGTAGATGAATAATAGGCAGGGAAAAACCACAGTGTTCAGAGGTGAACCTACTCTAATTACATTTGTAATGCCTGTCTGCAGCTGTGCCATTATCTACCCTTGCAGTATGCTGAGATAGACTTTGACTGCTTGAGCATGAAGATGAAGGCAGTTGATCTTCCACACTGTCAGTTACTCTTTACTATCAACACAGCATAACAACTCAGAAGACTTGAATCTTCACTATTTGAATGACTGGGCATAGACAGATACATTGATAACAGTTATATAAACTCTCTTAACCCTTTGAAGCAAATGGTCTCTATATGTACCATCTGTGTTTACATGACACATCTCTACACTTTGCTCACAGAGTGCCTTTATGTGTTCCATGTTTTTCAAAATAATGGTGACTGTTTTCTTGTGCAGCATTAAGTGGTAGTCTTCGTAATGGAAATGAACTGTTTACTGTAAGGTAGGAACTGAATTTTTAATGGTTGTTTAGATGGATTTTATGCCCAAAATGGTTCATGATTTCTGTTAATGGGGAGAAACTATTGAAAAATTAACTGGAAGTCTTACAGATGAAAGTATGTGTATGTGGGGGTCATCTGATTCCAGTGCCATCAGTCAGACATTAAGTTTTGTGGCCTTCAGACAATTACTGCCATCTGTCAAGCATTAAGCCTCTTATAGTGAATGTACATGCTAAGGCTTTCTGGTGATGAATACTGTCTTTCAGATACTGAAAGCATGTACACTTAATCATACATAGTCAGTAATTATCATATTCATGATCTTGTTTGAATAGTATGATGAATATAACATGATAATTCCTGAATTCATTTCTGCTGTTGTTTTGAATTTTATGTGTAAATGTTGATCTCTATTATACTTAGGCCTTGCTGACTTGTTGAACGTCTGCAAGAATCTTCGGAAACTCAGTCTGGAGCATTGCACTGTTAGTGATAACGTATGTGCTGCAATTGGGCAAAATCATAACCTGGATGTTCTCAACATGTCTGCATGCTATGGTGTCACTCAGAGTTGCATAAAAAATATTCTTACTGGCTGCAGAAAGTAAGCATGATTAAATACTTGTTTTAATGAATGCCACACATTGTTTCTGATCTGAGGACTAGTAGCTTGATTTATTTGTTTATTTATTTATTTGTGGTTCGTTTAATTATTCTTTCAGCAGTTCACATTCTGTAGTGCCAATGGTAGGCTGATTGGTCAGTAATGTTGTGGAAGGCACTAACCATGACCTAGTTTGAGATACCATTCTGGTATTTGCCTAGAAAGGCTGAGGAAAGCCACAGAATTCCTCATATTTTTGCCTCCAAGTATGAGATGTAAATCATAATTATTTAAGATAAAATTTTAATTCCTGATACAAATCTAGCAAATATTAAAAGGAGGTCTCTCTCTCACTGAAGTAAGGATGTAGATTCAAGGGCGCTTGAGAAAAATACAGTACAGTAATCTCTCAGTTTACAAGCTCAATTCATAACTTAAAAACCATTTGTAAGGCAAAAAAACTCAAGGAAAAATAATTAATTTTCTATTTCTTCCCATGTTATCAATTTTAATTGGTTCCAGAGGTAAAAAATTTCTCCCCAGACATGAAAGTTCACTTTAATGCAACACAGAATGGTACCTGCATATTATAACAATAACATTAATGGTCAGGTAATACATTTAAACAACATTCTTAGTCACTAACCTACACATAGGGAGCAGTTACACCCCTACACTTGTACAAAAGGTTCTGAACATCTGGTGCCCTTGTAATAAATATGATACATAAAAATTCCTTAAGACATAACTGATGCACAATGAGTAACGCCAAGGACACCGAACTTCAAAACAAAGCTGTGAGAACAATGAGATGCCGTGCTGCTTCCGCACACACCAGTCGGCACAATCAAGAAGATTCAGGAATAAGAGCCACTGGGAAAAATTGGTTTGCAAGAGGAAAGAAGTCATATACATGAAAATGTGTGATAATTGAAAAATAAGTATTAATTTGTGCATCTAATTTAAGCAAAAACTCGTACACCAAATATTCATTTACCAACAGATTACAGAATATGAACTGTAGAGAAATGCACCTGCAGGAATTGAGAAAATTGGATAATAATCAGCTTCATAACTTGTACTTATTTTCTAATAGTATTGACACGATTAACCATTAAACAGCCTATGATTGTATATGCAAATGCACACAAAAACACCCCTAGAAATTCATTTTATATATTTAGGCAACAAGGAAATTTACTGCATTTTTAAGACATGCTGTATAATTTCTGTTTTATTTTCCACAAAATGCTGATTCTTTTGTAATTCTATCTTTTTCTTTTCTAATACCTTTTTCCTTAACTATGCATTAACATTTAAATAACAACCTGATCATGTAAGGGTTAAATAAAAGACGAAACAGGTTTTGGTTGAACGTTTGTGTTCAATAATCACAGGGGTATTTGTAGTGTTTTTTTAATGCAACTTTCCTTAGATTATAAGGTATAACCAGCCTTGCTTAAATTGGAGTTAGAAATCACAAACAGATGAAATATAAGTGCAGTCTTGTTTGCATATCAAAGATTAACAGTCAAATGAATGTAATTAGTTTTATGATCCTGACATCTTGCCTATTTTAATCTGATGTGTATTCTCTTTTTACCAGGTTGTCAGCATTTAATATAGCTTGGACTGATCTGTCAGTGACTGCTCTAAATACTCTCTGCACTGAACTGCCTAGTTCAATACAGAGGATTAATATTAGTGGCTGTCGCAAGACTCTTAATGATAATCGTACGTATTGTCTTAGTTTTTTCATATTTATTGCCAGCTACAGGACAGAAATTTGGTTCAGACTAAACATGAAAAGTTATTCATGTTCTCATCTACTAGTTACAATCACAATTCTTTACTTTAAATGAATGAATAAATTTATACTTCATAATTCAGTAAACCCAGATTGGTTACTTCATTATATAGTTTTTTTTATGTAAATGTAGTCAAATTTCCATTTCATGTAGTCTGCTAAAGCTATACACTGATCTACAGGACAGATAAAAATTAAATACTGTTGGGTCCACAGACTTTGTTGTGTTTTGATCACAAAATAGGTCTGAATTTTTTGTTCAAAATGGAAACATAATTGGAAAGTGTGTCCATTCACATGATTCATCCCTGAACTACTGAATTGGTTTCAATTAAATAATGGCAGATATACCAAAAATATGCTGGGAAATTAGATTTTCATTCATGTCTGTGTTACATAACTGCTACTTTACAAGCTGATCAGCTCATACATCTTCATTATTTTTCATCAGAACAATAATGTTTGTGAAAAAATGTAGCCTATATCACAATAAGACCAACTTTAATTTGAAACATTTTTCAGTATAGTCAGCATTCAGTAGAGCGTAGTAAACAATTTCTGGCCGTGCAGTTATATTTAGGTTATTACCTTCATAATACTATTTGTATGACCGGAAATTATGCTCAGTTCACTAGGGTTTGAAAAATAAAATGGATGCACTTTCAATACATATGTGTACTCCAATTACTGGAGTGTCCTTCCCCACATCATGTGTTGCCCCTACACAGACATCCACAGTGCTGTTCTTATTTTATTCGTTCCTGTTTTTTTGTGACATACCATATTTATCCAACTATCATGCACATTTTTTTCTGAATGCTCTGCATAAACCTGGACATGTTTCATATTTAATAATAATAATATTTATTAACTGCAATTGGGTTGTCAACCAGTGGCAGTGGTTATTTGACATGTATACAAAATATGAAATTGGTTACTAATAAATTTAAGTCGGGAGGGCTATGTGAGAAGCATGTAGTGGCAACTTGGAATCTTGGGAACCATCTCAGCATTTGCTTATAGACACAGGGAAACCAAGAAAAACCTGTGTTTAGGTTTGAGGCAACAAAATATTCAATACACACTCAGAGGTGAAACAGCTTGTCAAAAGTAGATTAGGCAGCACCACCAACTCAACAATTAATACTAAATAATGCTACTACGACAGTTAAGATGAAAACTGAATCATTTCAGCACATACTACCACTACTGTCTTTGTAACCAGTTACCACAAATGTGGCTAACATTGTGCTGATGGGAACTATGCAGAATACAGGTGCTGAATAGTGCCATAATAACTGAACGTAAGAAATCCCAGTCATGGTGCAATGATGCAGTTTTTGTCCCCTAACAAACAACCCCTCTATTACACACGTCTACAAACACAATCCAAGTTTTAATACAGTTTTAATGCTTATCATCTGAAGCACTGAAATTAACTTCCAAGATTATATGGTGTTGCAGCCCAGTAGAACACACACAGTCTGAACACACCACTGTAGAAACATGTTGTATAAGGAAGATTTGATTTAGAAATGTTCATGGGATCATTTCCTGTAGAAGCTTTTTATTCCCTACCCCTGTTTGTGTACGTATGCATGTTGCAGGCAAAGAAGTGCCCAGGTGTAGTTGAGCAAAGTTAAATGTAGCATCTGTAAACACATTATTTGATTTTTGGTGTCAATAATATTCTCACTGTGGAAGTTTCATTTTGCTTGGGGTTCCATTTTTCTGGGATAGAATACTGTGACAATGTGTAATTTGATTCTGGTGTTAGCTCAAAATGCTGGGATGCTACAACACAGCATCACTGCCCTCAAGAACAGAATCCTCAGCTGCACCACTAGCAAAACGTCAAAACTTACACCTTTATTATTATTATTATTATTATTATTATTACTACTACTACTACTACTACTACTACTACTACTAGTAGTAGTAGTTAAATAAGAGTTTAAAAAATTGGCCAGATGTTTTGTGCAAGGATTTGTGATACTTGGATAAATACATTATAAGGCTAGTTCAAGGTTTCTTGCATTGATTTTTCAAGATTGCACATTTGTCTATTGAAGGACCCTGTGCTCTGCATCACCTCCTACCACAGTAGGACTTTGCAAGATGGCAGTATAAAATATCACGGAATACGCTTTAGCACCTCGAAGGTTTTCTCTAATTTAATGTTCAATTTCACTGATCCCAAGCCATGCATCTCATTGTTAATTTCCTCAGGTTAGCATTCATATTCATTGTCCCGAAGGAAGATAAATGGGATATTCACTGTAGTTTGGCACATCTGTGTTTGCAGATGTTCGTCAGTTAGTGGCTGCCTGCCCTGAACTGGTTGAGTTGGACCTCAGTGACTGCACAACCCTGACTTCAGAAACAATAAGTATTGTAATGCAGTTAGATAAAATAGAATATCTTGCACTGAGTCGGTGCTATGGTGTAGCCCCATCTGCATACTTGTAAGTACTACAAATCCTCACATTTGTTTTTAATAGAGTTTACATCAACATTTTGATATGATTTTTACCTGTGCGAGACTTGTTGAAAAAGCAAATGTAAACTGATAAAGACAAGGAACGGCACTTTGCTGGAGGACAACTGAGCACATGCATTACCAAGCAGACTATGAAGAGGTTTTTTACTTACATAGTCATAAATCATACCCTTGACACTGTAAATTATGTTAGGTCTGAGACAGTTAAGTCTTATATTTTTTAAAACGGCATTTTAAGAGCTTTGACTGCATAACAATATTTCTTCATGTAATAATTTCTGAACCAAAATAATTGTTATAGTTCCTGACTTGTTTTATAGTTTTATTTTTGTGGAATTTAGGCCCCATTCCCTTTAAAATTATTAGCCAAAGGAACTAGTATTTAATACAATGACCCGTGTCTGAACTACATTAGAAATGAACTCCATCATTACAAGGAAGAGAAGAGGTTAGGACCATAATGTCTGATTTTTTCACTATGTTTTTCTTTTACAGTTTGTTGGTCAAGATAACAAATGGCAAAATTTTTTAAGACGCCATGCTGTACTGTGTGTAATAGTACCCAAAAGTGACCACTGTTGTGCAGTTCATGTGTATGTATTGCTATTGCAGGCAGTTATCATCAGTTAGCTCACTAATGTACCTGGATGTCTTCAATTTGATGAGTGAGCAATCAGTAGCAAACCTACAAGATAACCTTCCTGAAGTGGATGTTAACAAGTTCCTGTTTTCAAGTGTTGCCCGTCCTACTGTTGGCATACGAAGGACCAGCATCTGGGGTCTACGTGTTCGAGACTGATCAGCCAACACGTACTGGGCACATGAGATACTTTTATAAGTCTGACTTCATTTGGAAACTGGATACAATGAGGAAAAGTGTTGTGGTGGATACTGAACTTAGAACAGATGTGGAACACTGAAGGAACATGTGGCACACTGCTGCAACCATCCTTTGTCATTTGTATTTCCCTGTTACTAGTCGATGAGAGTGAAGCACAAGCATAAATGCCCAAAATTGTTTCGGTCACTAAAATATTCTACAATATTTTATTTCATCCTGGACATGTTCTAAGAAAATCCTTGCAATAAAGAACCTTGCTAATTACCCATGTTACTTCCCATTATGTCAATTTTCATATGGGTGTAAATAAGAATCCATGTTTTGGTGCTAGTTTTATAATGTAACTTTATTTCATGTTGATTCTAAGGGACTCAAATAATACCTGTTATAGGTAAATAAGTATATGAATATGGGGTAATTGGGTGTGTATAATTTCATGTGGGATGGCAAGACAACATACGTAACTTGAAAAACACAGGCAAAGTATGTATAACATAACGAGGCGTATAACACAGGCATGTTCTTGCAACTGTCAGTGGAAAAGCAGCAAGTATTATATGTGAGTATGGTCTTATTTATCCAGCATGCAATGAGCATCCGCCAGGTTGCCATCTGTGGTCTGCCCTACTCTAAAATATTTTCCCCATTATCTCATAAACGGCACGATTTTCCAAAAAAAAGTTATTGAACACAAAATGTGTGTTTTGACATCCTCTACATTTCTCATTCTAAGAACTCGGCGAGATATGATCGAAAAATGGCTAGTGGTCGTCATGTGAGTACCTGTTATTCCTGTTCGATTTTAATGAAACTTCAATTTTCTTGGCAGTGTTTCGAAAAATACTCGAATTGCAGGCACATTCGTCTACAGAACAGAATTGTTCCATGCGGACAGGTCCGTAATCCATGATCACAGCAAACATGGATATCATCGATATATTTCTGAATTCTCGAAGTTATGTCGACAGTAAATGCGATTAAAGCCTCATTTACAATAGTCAAGTCGCCGACAGCAACGCGAAAAGACTGGGCAAGGAAGGCGTGATTCTCGTTAAGTATGAAACGTTGCAAATGTGCTACTAGAAGTATACGCAGGCAGAGATATTATTATTATGTTTGTTATTTGTGAACGTTTGAAAGAAAATATAGTACGACATTGCCTATTTTGTGACTTGTATGGTAAATAAAACATTAGGAAATGATGAAAGCTGGAATAGAAATACGACACATTAAGAGGTAGAAAAAAGACGAGCTAATCATTGAAGGATTAACTGCGGGTTGTGTTTGGAAAGAAAAGTGTTGGAAGCTATAATAAGCCAGTAAATAAAAGAAAATATAGTCGAAGAAGACGAAGTATGACATAATAATGGCTTTGCGAGGGAATTAGTGTGGTTCTAAAAAGCTGACAGGTTCTTTCGAAATGTAAATATTACACGACTGTAGATGCCTAAAGGTGGTGACAGCTAAGGTAAAATACAAGATATTGTGCTTAGTTGATTTGAACTTCGGCTTTATCGTAGTTACTAATTTGTCGGTCTTTTCCACTGACGTGAGATGATTTAAATATACTTCACTACTTCCTGAGGCCAACATCTGAAATGTATAGAATTGAATCTCCTACTTAATCCCATTTATGTCCCATCAGATCTGCTTTTCGACATGCAGTTGCTTTTTCTCTCAATGTGGCCGCGGCTACACCCTTGTTATTTTTAGTGACATCAAAGTCGACTGCTTATGGATACAGGGCCTTGTGAATGAGGCTTGAAATAATCGAAGGCAACGTGGATGTAGACGAAATATCCGTTTCGAATTACAGTAGTACGTGTGAATAGTAGATTGCTTCCCAAAATTCTGTTGTGAAATAAAGACGTAAGTGAATGGACATTTCAGTATTACTGAAATAAATAGGGAATAATGCAGATGTACATGCACTAACGTTGTAGGAGAGGGCTGCCAAAGTGGAGTTTAAACTGCAGTTAAATTCATGTTGTGTGATTATGTCTATTGTTTTACAGGTAAATCATGGCAGACACGTCCCATAGCGACATTACGTTAAACGAAACTCTGGACTCTCGTACGGATTGTTCATCCACAGTTTCAGGTGGTTTAAGTATGAGCGCGGAGGATTCACTAATTGGATTAAATCAGAAACAGGTTATATTGGACAATTCGTTGTTGAGTGGTGGTGATTCGAATCTCAACCCTTTTCAAAAGTCGGAGACACAAATTGCACAAGATTTCATAGTGAATGAACGTTCAGATATGCTACAGAATAATTACAGCACCAAAAGGAAGCGGGATGTTAGCCCTGACAGCTGTAGTTTTTTCCAAGATGACGAAGGTACGTAACTATGACAATATACAGGGACGGTTGTGTTGAATTGCGGAATATGTTTTAGGCTACTAACTACAGAGTGGCCTGTGACTGAGTCATTTCATTTCAGATGAACACAAAGATAATCAAATTTGGCGAGCTTATAGACCCTGTAGAAATTAATGAAATTGCCAGAATTTAGCTGTACATGTGAAGTAGATATTTTTAGCAGGACTAAAGAATATGAGACAAATTGTAGTTTTTGACATGACACAACTTGCAAAAGTTAAGCTGTACTGAGGCTTGAGGCCTTATTTGAAAGTTAATGAAATTCTGTTTCCATTGAGGTTCCAAATACCTGGGTGTACAATTGCTTTGTTACCAGAGCCTCATTTGACCTTGAATGTTGTGATGTTCTGCATGTCTGCAAACCGAAGGAAAATGTTTCTAGCACTCATTAAATATGGTGACTAAAATCTTCTTATTGACTGCAATATATTGTATGGACTCTGACTCAGACTGGCAGTGAGCACTGTGCTGCATTGCATGGTCGGGGTTACAGAGTGAAATTAGTTGTCCGAAAAATAATGTTCCTATATATCATAATCCTTTGATACCAAAATTATGTCAGTTAACACATTTTATTTTGGATCCATGCTTCTGATCTGTAAGTCAAACACCTTTCTACATATTCCACTTTCACTTCTAAATGAAAAATGTAGGCAATATGTTTTTGCTGTGTGATGACTTTACCAGTGAGGGATAGTGTATGGGTATTTATTGGTAAGAAGTAAGTGGGTAGTTACAGCTGGTTGAAGATATTAATTTCTTTCAGAAGAAAGCCTTGGCTCTGGTGCTGAATCAGACATTGATGACACAACTTCTGAAGAGAAGCCAAGTGAGCCATTAAAAGCGCAGACCCCATTACGTCACTATGATCCAACCATTGACACAAAACTTCCTGACACAGTGTCATTACTGACGACTCCAGAAGGAGGGAAAGTTTATCTTGTTGGTACAGCACATTTTAGCATGGAGAGTCAGGAGGATGTTGCTAAGGTAAGGTGCATGAAAAAAACAAAACTCATACCAGCTACTAGTATTTTCTTTCTAGTTTGTGAAAAACTGGGGATGGAAGATCTAGTGAACAATCTCCTGTTCAGTTGATGCTGGGGT
>Ga0136643_10008380_pt1 | contig 15105 bp, 10 predicted proteins | sample TergutLab28metaG_FD_96883 | JGI IMG/M metagenome (GOLD analysis project Ga0136643, IMG submission 96883) | Labiotermes labralis P1 segment gut microbial communities from Petit-Saut dam, French Guiana - Lab288 P1 (version 3) (version 3) | ecosystem: Host-associated > Arthropoda: Insects >... | reverse complement strand
AGTCCGTGGATGCAGTGAAAGCAAAAGCGACGCAACTCTTGAACAGCTTAACACAAGATGACCTGCAGCACTGCTTCCAACAGTGGAAAATTCGCATGGAGCGGTGTAGGGATCGGGGAGGGACTACATTGAAGGGGATAACATTTCGATTGTCTGATTTTTTTTCAATAAAGGGTTAGAACATGAATCCGGTTTCTTTATTGCCACACCTCGTATGTCAGTAATGTAATGTGCATCTGACAGGTTACCTTTCTTGACATCTTCTGGCAGAATTGCTCAACCATCTGCGCGCCACGAAGGCTGCATTTATTCTTCCCTCCAGTACGTTTCTGTTCCTCTGTTATGTCTCGTTCATCAGCAGATCCATCACCATTTACATCCAACTTGTCCGGTGGAGTCAACAGGTATGGACCAAACAAGTCTCCACTTGTACCCCCACCTCCCACACTACAGTGTGGCCCATTTTTGCAGAAAACACAGATCCATGTTCGATCTGTAGTGTGTGCATCATAGCGTGCTGACAGCGTACTGCTAAACATGCCAGAAGCACTTCCACCACCGCTGGTCACCTTCCCTGATAATAAACCAACGAATAAACAACTTACACTTACATGAATGAAGTTACTGTTATTAATGCACTGCTACTGATGAGGTAAAAAAGGTGAGTACACAATTTACAGTTTAAGTCAGGAGTGAACAAATCCCAACCATCAAGTCAATGTGGTGACTGGATTTTGTATGGTGGCACCTAATATCTGTGGGTCCTCAGTATGGAACTTGGTTCATGTCACCCTTCTGGCCACCTAGAATTCTGAGGTGGCTGCCAGATTTCTGGAGAATCTGTGCACCCATGGTGTAAGTGAAGAAACAAACAGATCGGAAACTGTAACACCAAAGTTTAACAAAACGGTAGTTACACTTATATGCCAGATGTGTAATGTTTGTAAGGTCAATTATGGAATGCAAATAAAAAAAAAAAAAACACACACACACAAAAGAAAAATGAGAAGCTTGAATTATACATCAATGCTTGAACCAGGCAATGACTATAGTAGTGTGATAGTTAGAATATAACTTCAAGGCTCAAAATATATTTAGAGACTGAGTCCAAAACATATGCTGATAACAAACAAATCTGCTACAGTAAGTCACCTGGAAAGCACAGAAATAAACTTCTGTACAAACTTGCTACAAACAACGTACCATATTTATCGAATGCAAGATGAGGTTCCTTCCTTAAATTTGGTGCTTCACTATGTCAGGTCACCTTAAATTCACATATGAAGCAGCGAACCCAACCACGGCAAACTGGACCACTCTGAACCGGACCACGCAGAGCCAAACCATGTGCAATCTGCACTCTTCTGAGATATTACACAGCACCAAGTGGTAATTCCATACTGACATTTCACGACAACCTGTCTGTCTCGGCATCAAGCGTCAAGCAATTCGAAAGAGAGAATGGAGCACAATGAAATTTAACTGACACAATCTTCTTTGTTGGGACCTTGTCCGTCAACTAATTTCTTAAAGATGCATGACTTTTGTAAACCGGCTCCATTTCTCTTTTCAGGGAAAGAAGCATCTAACCAGGTGGACTCCTTAGATTAAGTTATTCTCAACTCAACAACCTGGCAACTCACAAATAGTAACTTGTTTAGTTATATACCTCAGAACAAATCTAGTCTGAGGGCAGCAACAAGAAAATGGCTATTGAAAAATTAACTATATGACTCAAAATTAAAACCTGGACCAATCCACAAATTAAAAACCACAAAAAAAAGCCATGAACTCAAACTGATCAGACCAGACACACCACAAAAATCTAAAACACACATATTTAAATTCTTAAAACAACGCTATCCATGGAGAAAAATGTGCATCTTCATGGGTTCACGAAAGTTTATAAACCAAAGAATATAAATGTATTATTTAGTCAATATGGACCATAACAGCATGGTAGCATACCTCACCAGAAGTGATTTTAACAGGTTTTAATAAGTAATGTGTATAAAACGCAGTAGATGTGACTGATGATACAGTGTGGAATGACAGTAAAGAGGATGGGAATGTTAGGAGTGAGTGTGAGGAAAATGAAGGCACTGACTCTGAAGATGGAGATGGCAGCACTGACTGGTAAAAGAACATAAAATGATATGTTTTGTGTATTAAATGTATGAAATTAATAGTAAAATATTTTTTCTTAGCAGGTATTTTATTTCTGGGGAGTTGTCTTAGATATGCATAAATGCATTTTCCCTTCACAGACATGTGTATTTTTTGGGGACCAACTTATATTAGTCATCTCGCATTCGGAAAAATATGGTATCAAATAACAACTGTGTTGTAACTTAATATGTTGCTATGGACACAGAAAACATAAAACATTACCAGTTTTACTGCATTCAGTCCATTACAGATTTGCATCTTCAACATACCACTTCAGAATTTCTAACAATGTAGGAGACACCTCAAAATTACAGGTGCCAGAAGGATGTAATGACACAGATTCCATGATAAAGACCCACATACATTGGGTGCCACCATACAAGATTTGGTCACTAGCATGACCTAGTGCCCAGACCTCTGTTCTACTAATATAAATTTTGAACATTTCACTCACCTCTATAATCCAGATCATTGTGATAACTTGGGATCTTCCTTCTGACAGCAGAACCAGGCTGTTTTTTGTTTCCTCCCCTCTCTCCACCATCCTCATCCTCACCACGCAATGGTGTGTTAACAACAGACACAAGATATGGACTATCTCTAGGGCCCTCAATATGTACCATAGGTCCTCTAGAACGACTACTGCTGGTGTTACTGCTACTGTCATACACAGATATGAACTGTAAGGTACCATCACGACAAACATTCTCTCCTTTGATGATGCCCTTTTTTCGAGGTACAGGACTATCATTGCCATTTTCCACTTGAAACAGTTTTGTCCTCTTTGCCTTCTTCTGTAACAAGTTGGAACTGACTGAATCATCTGCTGACCTCTTGCTTTGCTTCTTTTTCTTCTTTTTTGGTGTGCTATCTGCTGAAGACTGCCCAAATATGCTCTCAGATGACCTCCTAGCTCCATTCCTAGAGCCCTTTGGTCTTCCACGTGACTTCAGACCTGAAGCAAGTTTCGGCTCAGCAGATACAGCAGTATCAAGGTTGGTCAAATTATCCAGAGTTTTACTTGATGGAGATACTTCCATTGGTATTGGAGAAGCAGTATCTAGCTTTAGTGGATCTACGCACTCTTCTGGTTCAACAATACCTGCAAACATCTTCTCTAATTCTGTCTCTACCTCAATAAAGGCATTTTTCACTTCAGGTTTTGAATCTGCCACTGTGTTCTTATCGTGCTGATTTGACACCAGCACAGAAAGGAGATCTCCTGCACTGTTGAATCCATTATCTTCCTGCTGATCACTGGCAGACTTTCTTCGTGTCCTTTGGGCACCTGCAGGCCATGCAGATGAAGGAGATGCTGCTGAGCTCTCACTAGATCTGCGTCTTCGAGAAGGTTCCTGCTTTTCCATCAAATCCTGGCCACTGACGATATCCACAGTTACGGCTTCTATGGGCTTGGTGCATGCTTCTTGCTCTACATTTATTGTAGTAGTAGTCCCTTCAACAACAGTAACTTCTTTAGTTTCACTGCTCTTATCAGTTACAGGCCCATCTTCTGACTTCTTACTTTCATTTTTCCCTACTGCATCTCCATCAACTTTGGTTTCCTTCTCACCCTCACCATCACCATCAGCTTCTCCTTCACCTTCACCTTCACCTGAGACTTTGGACACTCGGATAGGTTTGTCAAGCTTTCTCTTACGTCTAGGCTTGCCATTTTCTGAGTCATCACCCCCTCCAGAGGTAGGTGACACAGCATCCTCTTCATGTACTGGTGACTTGTGTTGACTGGAAACTTGTTGCTTCTGCTGGGGTCCTGGTGATGGAGTACGAACATCTTGACCAAGGCCACTACCACTATCTTCACTAGCAGCTACTGGGGACACAATCACTGATGCAGCAGCTGCTACAAGAACAGTTTGTGGTGGCTGCTCAACCACCACAGTGCCAATACTTCCTCCTCCAAGCTTCTTTGCACCACTCTCCACTAAATTTTCCAAGATTGAATCTACTTTCTTTGTCCGTTTTAGGTTTCCACTCTTTGGTGACCGGACTGGTGATACTGAATCTTTGGATCCAGAAGAGGGAGATGGCACAGACAAACCCTCATCGGATGGCTTGGACACAGAACTGCCACCAATACTTGACAATACTATGTCAGATGCTGGTTCCCTAGGTGCTGAGGTCACATCACCTGTGCTGGACGTAATCACAGGATTGCTCCTCTCCAAGCTCTCTTCAGATGCAGTTCTTACCGTTCTTTCTTTCTCCTGAGTAGCTGAATCCTTGTCAAGATCTGTATTGTCATCCTTACCAATCCCTGATTCACATTCTTGTGCAGGACTTTCTGGCTTGCTTTCAGTACTCTGATGAGAACCTGAAGCAGGAATGTGTGCAGAGACTTTAGATTTCTCCGGAAGTGGAGTTTTTGCTATAACACTCACAGGCTCCTTTGTCACTGTCTTGTTATCTATCACTGATGCAGCAGTTTTTGACCTATTAACGTCCGTGCCAGGATTTTCTGCAGATGAACTAGGCATTTCAGCTTGGGAACCAGGGGTAGGGGTTGCACTACCACCAATACCACTGTCTGAACTAACTTCCCCATTCAAAGGTGTGGGAGGAGAGGTCACATTTGTGTTGCTCACGACAGATGATGCAGCAGAGGTGCATGTGATGATGCTTCCATTCCGTAATGATGCATATTCAGGAACCTGAGAAGTCTGCTTATCAGTGCATGTCAAAGGAATGGGTCCTGACTGTTGTGGCAAAACCCTTGAATAGACTTCTGTACCACTTCCTGCTGCAGACAGATCAACTGTTTCCTGCTGATGAGTGGCTGAGGGAGTAGATGACCTATACGAAGTTGCCTGGGCCGCTGCTGCGGATGCAGCTGCTGCATTACGATTTATGTCTTGGTTTACCAGCATCTGAAGGCTGAATAAGGGATTGCCACCAATTCCACAACCACTGCCACCAGAGTTGTTTTGCTGTGGATGGGAAGATGGTGGAGGTGGACCTCTTCCACTTCCATCATGGGTGCCTGAAGCTTTGGCAGGTGTTGACCCCAGAGAGCCCAAGTTGTTCCATGAGCTTGGAGTGGGGGAATGCAGTGGTGACCGCCGGTCCCCAGGCACAGGAACAGAGCTTGCCATATGTGCATGCTGCGGAGGTCCCTGCATTCCACAGCCAGGGGGTGGGGGAGGATAGAAACCTGGACTCTGAGGGGAAGGTCCACTCATCGCAGCTCCTGGATGCATATTCATCCCTACAAAAGATAAGTTCACCAAATAAATATACAATTTTATCGCAGATGGATAACAATTACATTATATTATGAGTATGGAATAATTTGATGTTTCTTAATTCTTTGGAAAGTCCCTTCAACATGCAGTGTCAGAAATGGTCAAAAACATAATAACTGACTAACAGGAACTATAACTTGTTTATAAAATTAATCCGCTACATCTCAGTCCCGAAACTCTTTGATCAGAACTTGCATGCTACATCAACAGGATCTGCACGTATTCCATTCTTATGTTGTTATTATACCACTTGTTGTCTTTCTGAACATAAGCACCTATACATAAATACCACTACGGCACCCCAAAAAACATGTCTCATCTGCCTCCTTCCACACCCACACCCACAAGAATGGCTAGAGACATTCATGATTCTTTTACCATCTCAATGAACACTACACAACCCATGCAGCAAAAACAGGATATTCCAAAACCACCGCCCAACTAAAGTACATAAACATTTAGGTGGTAAGAATGGAAATGTACAATAAAATACTTTAACATATGATGAAGTGTGTTTACTCTGACCTGGTCCAGCACCATGATGAACCCAAGAGGGCAAGTTATGCCCCTGACTGGTTTGTGGTGGGGTTCCCATTGGTGGATGACGTCCATGATGGTGAGCAGGATACTGGCCTGACATTGCAAGGGACGGTGGAGGGGAATGCAGAGAACGGGTAGATGTTGGGGTATGTGCAGGAGAGGGAGAAGGGGTTGTGACAGACGAAACAGGAGATCCTGTTAGTACAGAAGTGTGTTGAGGCGAGGGACTTGAATGATGCTGAGAGTAATCGCCTGCAGACTGCTGGATTTGCCACTGCTGACTGCTGCTGCCACTACCACTGCCACCACTGCTGTTGCTACTGCTGGGAGAGTAACCACTGTGTTGGCCTACACATACGGAACTTAGATTAAGAAGATTCACATAAATATCTACAAAGATTCATATCAAGTAAAGTGCATTTATTTTCTTGCACTGCACTTGATATTATTCACAAATTTGTGTGTTTAACTATGCAGAGAGATTGGGGGAAACATTTCTCATAACTACAACAATTTCCACATACCTTAAAACTCCATGTGTTACTAGATGCAGGAAATTTGCTACTCATTTTACATGATATACCTAATATACAACTTCAGTAGCCTTATACAAAAATATATACCTAAACACAAAGCATCCAGACTTGCTCTGGGGCCCACCCAACCACCTCTAAATTGGTATGGCATGAGGAGACATTTTACCAGAGGCAGAAGGGGTTGGGGCATACCCAGCTAACCACCTACCTTCACCTGGTGCCAAAGTTATGAATTAGTACAGGTTATGTCTCCAATTTCCCATATGGCTTCAAAGCATACACAAAGAAACTTCATATACTCCTAAGACTAGTGATGGACTATCCTTCACATATACTTACGAACAAATATTAACACACTGCATGTGTGACAATCCATAATTTTACTGCATACAGAACTTCAAACTCTCACCATAAAGAAAGAATATATGTTTGTGAACAGGGACCAAGAACGAGGAAAAAACTGAAAGCTGGCAACAATGGCACAATATAGAGCATAATTTGTAATCTTGCTTTCAAAAACTGGGGCAATTATAATAGGAATAGAATATGGCATACATGGAAAATAAGACATGATAAAAATTCATCATTAGCATAATGCTTTCAAGGACTCAAGCCTCATGGCCCATTCTGGTCTCAATACAACAATCCTGAAGATTCTTTAATAGGCGTACTGGTTGGTTATTTTGTAACAGCCTGTGGGAGTCTCAATTAGCCCAGTCTACAAACATGTACCCATTTACTATTTTTTCTAAAAGTGGCTGTGTTTTACTTCAGAAAATCGTGACTTCTATTGTGGTCAAAGAGCATGTATGTCAAAGTTTCTCTTAAAAGTTTAATCTCTGTTGTGTGTTGCTGGATGAGTCTTGCTCTTTTACAGTCAAACAGTTGGGTAAGAATGGCTATGTGCTGTATGTTCACAGTTTGGCTCACTTCTTGACTTGCTGACAGTTTTGTTATTATTCCTGTTATCTGTAAAAATTCCTTTTTTTCTACTCCAACATATGACTACATGGAACCCACGTAATTGCATGTGTTCATTTGTACCATAATCTTGTTTCTGATGGGATCTCTTCCTCTGAATGCCATTATTTTTGTCACTGTTTAATGGTATTAGCCCATATTTTTCTTTTATATTTTCTAATTAGTATCCAGACCTTTGTAATAAGTTTTCCCATTCTGCCCCTACTACCTGATCATCCGCAAAAAAGATGGGTTTTATGTCTTTATTTCTTGTTATTTTTACCCTCTTTTTATTTTTCTTGTTCCATTCTGACATTATTTCATTTATGCATACATTTAACATTGTTGAGGTTAGAGAAAAGGCAGCCTTTATACACTCCTTTATTAATTATTACTGATTGTGTCACTTTGTTATCCAGTCACATTTCTATTGCCTATGTCTGTATATTTTTGCAGGTGATGCATAACTAGTCAGAAAACATGATTGAATGTAAACACTTGACAGACCTTGGCAATATGGGAGGTTCATATTAAAATGAATCGTAATAAAATGTAGATACAGGAATGTAAACTAAATTCATGTAGTTTAGACTTGGGGTCCAGTGGCCAGCTGTTGTGAACACAGGAAATGTTATTTGATTACCTTGAAATTCTATGCAAAGATATGCACGTAATTCTGCTGAATCCACAGGCAAAAAAAAAAAACCCCCCTACAAATAACATTATTTAATTTATGTTTATGATTAGTTTCCATAATTTACATAAGCAGCATTTAATAGCATTCTAATTCTTTACAGTTCTTTAATGCACATTCTAAACACTGTTGGTGGTGGTGGTGGTGGTGGTGGTGGCGGCGGCAGTGGTGGGGAGGTGAAGTTTTTTAAGCTAAGACGAGGAATGTGTGCCTTGTCTAGTGAATCAGTAAGAAACTTACCGTGGTTAGGTGAGCCATAGTGGACCGGAGAGACAGCTGAACTGTAAATGGCTTGCTGTTGAGGACTGCTGTAATTCATTCCATGATGTGAAGGTGCTGATACTGGACTGCCTCTAGGGGATGAGAGAGGGTTGCTGTAATGATAGCTACCTGCAGACCTAACAGGACTTGCAGGGGAAAGGGGTGCGTAATGTGGTGGCGGCGGCGGCGGAGGCTGTTGAGAATAGCTGGGAGAAAATGTTCGCTGCTGCTGATCAGAATATGTGCTGGAACTCCCAGGATTCCCTGTGCATTAGACACAAGATGTAATAAAAACAAAGGTCTCAGAAAATCAACTTTCCATTAACACTCACATGGCTTAATATGCAAGGTCTCACAAAGTGCCAGAGCTGTACTGTTCATTAGCTTTTCAAAAACAAATGCACATTCAAATTCATTATCCACTACCATCCCATACACACTCTGATTACATTCTACCCCATATGTACCACTACAACACTCAGCAAATAACATTTTTCATTTACATATACATGTATGCATTTACCAACAGATATGTGCACATTGCCATCTCCGTAACAAATCTTGTAACTCATATTGTTGAATTAAGCTGGGCTGTGTTGTGGAATCTGGCCTTCTGGGATGTGACACGGTATCATTTGTTAAGTGGTTCCAAACAATGCAGCATTCCATGCTAAAAACCACAATCCTCTACAGAACTGTAATATCCTCACATCTGCCTGTGCTGGGTTATGTGAGGAACTGAGCATCACAAAAGCCAGACAAAAGATGAAAATATACAACATTACAAAACATGAACACTACACAATAGCATCAATACTGTCTTATTTGGCAACCACCACCAGTAATATATATTTAATTTAAAACCATTCATAAGGTGCCAGAAGAACCCACAATTTTATTGTGCTGTCAAACTTTGTTATGCAGTAAAGCCTCGTTTAACATTGATGTTACATTCCCGCAAATCACAACACCTGTAAAGGTAAAGGTAAAGTTAACCCTAGAACAGGCTACATAGGCCCAAGGTGGGAGTGACATAGCTCTTTCTTTAACCTGGGTGCTAGATGGGGGTAGGTGGTCAGCACCAAGCCCTGGTTACCCGCTGGGAATATCCTGGTACCCAACGTATAAAAGGCTGGGTCGGCCCCAGGGCCATTCTGGACGGGTGAACTCACAACAAAGAGCAAATAAAACTGTACAGTAGAGCATTCTTTGCAGGGTAACACACAAAAAATCAGTTAAAAATGAGACTGTCCTAATTTATTCACTTCGGCATCTATGAATGTGATTCACTGTTATCATATGTACCACAAATGACCTGGTGAGGCAAACAGCTCAGATGTGCCAAACAGGAAAGTGGCTACCATCCCAAGTCCAAACTTTTAGAAACCTAGTACTAACAAACAACCTCCAAGGAGAAATGCTTCTTTTTAGAAAACTGATATTTGTACATACACTGAACATAGAGATATAATTTCTTTATTCCCCCTACATGTTACCTGCCATCATCAAGCAGTATACACACCAACATATTCAAAACATAACAAAATATAATAAAAATACAAGACTGATATTCACTGCATCATATAAAGGATTTCTAAAATGAGCCATCCCTGTTGTGTGTGTATATAAATAGGTGTGGGTATGAGTCAATAACACAGGACAGCAGCGAGCAGATATACTAGAGCTGCATCCCCAGGATAGCACACATCACAGATACCCCCCTGTGCCCCTTCAAAATAGCATATAACAAACATCACAGATGCTGAGACCTCATCATCGTGACATATCCATACCAATCCTGTAAAGCAATACCACCATACTTTCGGATGAAAACCTGATGATGGCTACATTAGGCCGAAACATGTAGTTTACTTCATCCTTTATCAAACATCTTTTTTAGATATTGTTGTGTTATTGACTGATACCCACACCTATTGTATATAAAGGATTTCTCTGGAAGCTAACAGCATCCCACAGCCATGAAATTTTACCCGTCTTATACAATTCACCAAACATTCCATAACCTGAGGTGCACGTAACCAGTCCAAGCCTACAAACCTATGTATGAATCCAGTTCACACCTACAAACCTATTTCTTGGTTATACGTATGTTTTAATTCCATCCACCCATCCACCCTATTTTGTATGCTTTCTCCACCCACATACATGTGCTGCACGCATACCCATCATGTCCTCCTTGATCTGATCACACCAATATTTGGCGAAGAGTACAAATGATGAAAATTATCATGCAATACTGTCTCACCCTCTCAAGTCTCAGAACCCTGTCTAAGACACTAAATATGTCATCCAACTTAATGATGCCAAGTATTATAGCCATATAAAAAATTGATGAAAATGCTAAGTTTTCTATACTTTTATGCTTTTAAATAGCAGACTAAAACACAAAAAAATCTGACATGTATGATAGTAAACATTCCATAGCTGTAATCCACAATTTCAATTTCATCATAAACACAATTTTGACTGCAGCCAGGATACATCAGCATAGTGACTAGTCTAAAGACTGATGACAAAGAGGAATCATGGTTGATTTTCCAGCCGGATATGTTTCCCTTCTCTACAGCACACAGGGCAACTCTGGGACTCACCCAACATCCCATGCAATGGGTACTGCCAGCTCCTTCCTCAGTATACAGCAGATGCAGCATGGAACTGACCACTAACTCCATCCAGTTCACAGGTTAGAATGCACAAAGCCCTACTCCACTCCCCAATATCCTTCCCATAAGGCTCACAAGTAAAAGTAAAATCCACCAAAAATCCTCTTGTCAAGGATTTGGCTACCTTACAGGCTCATAAGAAAGAGGCTGTCAAATTAACTCGGTTAAAAAAATGCTAAGCTAACCCAGTACAAATGTGTGGCATGTAACAAAAGAACTGATGACGCAAAGGACAGTGTTGACCTGTTTGAAGACTCCAAGAGCTTCAAACACATCCATAGCGAAAAACAGTGCTCCAATTTGCAAAGCTGGACAGTTTCAGCAATTCTAATGTGACCACACCAAACACATTTTTTCATACCAGAACTTCTAACATATTACAGAGATCTGGTGCTGTCCAGTAGCATATCACACGTAAACAGAACACAATTTACTGTGCAAAATCACAGTATAAAAGATTATGTATCCCATTTATTTAGGTTAAATGTGTAATGTGTGATCATCATGCAGTAAAATAAATTAGCTGTCAAGTAGTAATATACATCAGGTTTATTCACACACCTGTCTATTTTGCTCCACCAGTATGTCTGCATTTTGTCCAACAGTGACATAGCTAAACATGTAATGTGTTTGACAAGATGTAAAACTGGCTCTGTATATCAAATTTCATGACATTCTTTTGCATCTGATCCAAATGTTCATCACAAATATCTAGATATACAGCTGGATCAACAGTACACAGCAAAATGAACAAATATCTCTCTTCCTTAGAGCAACATAGGTGATTCTAATCTACCTGAACAATCTCAATTTCTGTCCCAGCTTGAATATTTTGTGTAACTTTTCAAAAATAGTTTGATGTCACGCACCAACAGGCAATTCACTCACAGGGAATAGATAGGGAGACAATTTGTTTACGTATACTAACATAGAACTTAGGGCTGGAATTGTGTTGGCAGGTCCAACAACATTTACAGTTCAGCTGACATCCTGAACAGATGACTTAACATGTTCATTATCAGAATGCAATAATCCTTCCTCCATCTATAACATGGCAAAAACACAATTTAACTAACTCAGTCACATTCAATGTTGTCAGTCTACCAAACACCTAGCAGGAGGAGACACAGCAATATGACTCCTGTTACATATTGTGGTTAAACATGAACCATGTCAAAGGACAGCATGACTGAGTGGAAAGAAACAAAACCAAGGAGGCACAAACATCTAAAACTTCCTGTACATCACCCATCACTTTCATTGAAGATCAAAACTCAGCACACAACAAACTGAGCAATGCCCTGCCAAGAATGACACAGCAGTTTTTGACCAATCAGCACACAACATGAGAACCTCCTGACCAAAAGGTGAGTACTGTTTGGTGCTGTATTAACAGCAGATTCACGTGTAACACTCCCAAGCTGAATATTTGTGAGATGTCACATTTCCATACTTATTAACAAAATGACAATGAAAATGGTGGCTAACATAACACCTTCACAGAATGTTACGAAAAAGTACTTGGCATAATGTTTCCAATTCAGTCAATCCCAAGCACTGACCGGCTTCTTCCACAACATTTCTGATTCATAATTCAACAGTTACCCCACCAACTGATTGTATGCTATCAAGATGTCATTCAACTAATTATAACCTGTACTGAACTGTGGGTTAGGCCAAATGGAAATACACTATCCTGTAACATCATAACGGTACTAAAAACTACATACACTCATAGAAACAGAACTCTCACTTACCATGTGCACTAATATACTATAACAGGCTTCAAACATTGTCAAAGATTTATTTGTAATTTGAGATGTGAGGTTTTCACAGCAGTGCTGCTGTAGATTCATGTCTTCTGAGATGTTACAGTGTGCCAATGGATAAATACTGTCTGACCCATCAAAGGATCATAATGCCTATTCAGGGTCAAGCAGTACATGATGAGCACACAGATGGGAAGAAAGGGTATATTATATACATATGGGGGACAAGGGTATTGACAGGACAGTGAGGATGGCTATCCGATTGGAACATTAGTGACATGCGCTGAGTGGGACCTGGTGTACCGGCTGGGATGACTGCTGCCCAAGCCTGAAGTTGAGAATAACAGGATATACACTGTAATATTCAGGGTATGAACAGGTGTCTAAAGAGTAGTTTTGGATTATCAATAATGTGAAGTGCTGAGACATGTATTGTCAACAGAGATGCAACATGAGTGTGGAGTCTGGTGGAATGATTCTGGTAGGGGAAAATGAGTGTAAGTCAAAACAAAATAATTCATAAAAATAAAATATACATAAATTCAAATAACATACGGAAAAATATGTGAAACCCAGTGGATTCTAACAAGTTGGAATACAATAAAATGCAAAAATAAAAATGATTATAGTAAGGTTAAAGTAAAAGAAGCCAAAGTTGATTCTAATACATTAAAATAAAACAAAATACAAAAATAAAAATTATAAATTCTGATACAATAAAATAAGAAAGATCAAAGAAAGTGTAATCTAGTAATACAAATGAAATAAGGTACAAAGAAGTGAGCCAGGCTTTGATGCTACACATAGATGTTCACCAGGGCAACCTGGAGGTGGTCTGGTAAGCAGTTCAGGGCATGGAGGATCATTAGTGAAGTGTTCACAAAAGGAGCAAACACAGATAATGTGGCCCTGACATGGGCCATGAGCAGCTGACCATTACCTACTCAAGATCAGAGTACATTCCCCAGGAATGTAGTTAGGATGGTGCTTATTCTCAACTGCCTCCTTAGATTTGGTTGAGGGGATTCTGGTGTCCTGCAGAGGGATATGATGTTCCTGAATGAAGGTGCGCACTACCACTGCCACCTTGTACATTACTTATAACAAGACTAACATGACTCAAATAATCTTTAAATGTTCACAGTCCTCTTCAAGAAGCCATTCTTATTATCTTTCACAACATGTCAAAATAAGACACATATACCTAACAACGCTTCTCTAATCCTCTGCTTATGTCATCAGCTCTTCCACACAATCTCCACCCTCCATAACCCCAATACTTCAAAAATATATACGTATTCAAAAAATCTCCATACAACCACAACAATGATTACGTACACTTGTGCTCCACTTTTTAGAGTGTAAGGTTGAAATGTCACCTATAACACCATTTGATGTAGTACAGATTACAGCAAAAGCCAAAACATGACCCCACATTGCACAAACACCAAATGTTTTCTGTGCACTCTTTTTTTCTTATAGAACTGAAAACACCAAGTTATTATTCCTTCCAACAGCCTATGTTCCCTGTACCATATGTCAAATCAGACTGAAATGCTGTGGGAATGGATAACTTCCCCAAGGGGTGGTCTGGAATGTATGAGGATCCCGACCAACAGAAGTCCAAAATTTTGAATTGTGAGATGTAATGATGACAGTTCCAAATCCATCCACTGGTGGAGTGTTTTATCACGTTGTCACTTTCGCCTCCTTACTTATTCCTCAAAAAAGAAAAAGTCTTCCAATTAATCAACTTCAGAATCAGAGTCAAAAGCACAGGTCTTATGAGTCTTCTAAGAGCACCATGCTAAAATCATACCTGTTTCTTACATTCAGACCACAAAAAAATTAAATTCATCTAAGATTCGTCTCTTTGAAACAAGTAAATTTGATGTCCATAACCTAGGTCACATTATAATTTGTCCATTCAATCAACAGAAAACAATCTTCCTGTATGGTGAAATGCAAGTGAAGGCATGAATCTGGATAACCAAGTAGGTTTATATAATGCATGAAATTATCACACATATATAATTCACACAATAATAAACAGCCAACTAGATGCAACAATAACAAATTTTACTGATAAGTACAATCAGCTCAACATGTTTAGGGCATAATTTCGCCCATCCTCAGGAGCACTAGACTGTGATTACAGCTTATGGTATAATGCACCGGCGATGCTGCCTGCTGGTGACAAGGATGAGCAGGCAGCATCGCCGGTGCATT
>Ga0136643_10008379_pt1 | contig 15107 bp, 10 predicted proteins | sample TergutLab28metaG_FD_96883 | JGI IMG/M metagenome (GOLD analysis project Ga0136643, IMG submission 96883) | Labiotermes labralis P1 segment gut microbial communities from Petit-Saut dam, French Guiana - Lab288 P1 (version 3) (version 3) | ecosystem: Host-associated > Arthropoda: Insects >... | reverse complement strand
TGGCCCAGGATAGAGACAGTTGACGGACGCTTGTGAGTGCGGTAATGAACCTTCGGGTTCCGTGAAATGCGGGGAATTTCTTGACTAGCTGCAAACCAGTTAGCTTCTCAAGAAGGACTCTGCGCCATGGAGTAAGTAAGTAAGTGCAGGAGTGTGTAGTTCACAGACCATAGTAAGGTTGAAGTTAGTGGTTCACAAACCATAATATTGTTGTAGTTTATGGTTCACAGAACATAGTAAAGTTGAAGTTCATGGCTTACAAACCGTAATAATGTTGGTGTTTATTTTTATAAAGCCATGATAATTTTGAAGTTTTTTGTTCACAATCCATTATTGATGTTCGAGTTTATGGTTCGCAAACCATAATGAGATTTGAATTTACTTTTCTAAACCATAGACATGTTGAAGTTTATGGTTCAGAAACCATAGTGATGTTGAAGTGTTTCACCAATGAAGCAAGTAACAATATATTTAATTTCAAATCAAATAATTCAGTTCCTTTTTGCTAATCTACAGGTTGTTGTTTTAGAGTTAATTTTGATCTCAGGTTAATGCACTCGTGGCCTATATGTGTTACAGTTGAATAAAGAGAGACCAACATGACGTCAGTTGCTTTTTTATTTCATTATTTAATGTTCAACATGTTTCGGATGTTAATACATCCATCCTCAGAGCTTGCGACTTATTTGATGTGCTATTTCATGGGTTGTATTGCTCTGGTTCGATGTGTGTTGGTGTTACGGATACCACACCACCCCAGCCAAACCACAACGTAACACCAAGACACATCGAACCAGAACAATAAAACCCATGAAATAACTCAACAATTAAGTCGCAAGCTCCTGAGTATGGATGTATTAACATGCGAAACATGTTGAGCATTAAATAATGAAATAATAAAGCAAGTGACATTAAGTTGGTCTCTCTTTATTCAACTATCAAGATGATGCACAGTCCAGTAAACATAAGATGTGTTACACTTGTTTAATTTGTAATACAACTTGCGCTTATGTTTAAACTTTCTGTACATTCGTCAAGCTGTTTTAAACCGAAAGGACAAAACAACGAAGAAAACTGTAGGTGAAAGAGGTTTTCGGTCGAAGAAAGAACTCCCTGCTCTTCGCTGTACGAAGCAAGGAGTTATGTGACTTGTGGCGTACTGTTTATTATCCTCGTGGCTTTGTTATAGGGGGTATAGGAGGTTGGCGGTCACGTTCTATGCAGTGTTTTATGTACAGAAATACCAAATAATGCAATATTGTGACGGCAAAGCCAACCCACAGAATTTGATTATTCTAGCTTTCAGTCTGCCTTATAAACATGGAATACAATTACGTGTGAATGACATCAATAAAAATGCAGATAGCTTGACAAAGGGAATGCAGCAAACACAAAATTATCAACAAATATACCTGTTGTGGATTTCTTTTAAAGGTGTTTATTTATGTTCCAATTTACACCAAAGTGCCTTATATAAGCTTACAAATTAATAAGGACGTAGTTTGAAATACCCCGTTTGTAATACTCCTATTATGAAGGGAATAATTTTCTGATTGTTTATATAGATATAAACATTTCGTTTCCGGTGAATTCTGTGTCTGCTCACCGTTTAGGCTTGTTGCTCTACAGAACAAGTCTTGGGATTTGTCTATTACTTAAACAACAAATTTGCGTTTCTTGAACCGTGCATTGTGATGTAGCTAGATAATAAGAACCAAAAAATGCACACTTTTTTACGTTTATGTTTCAATTTAATTATACTGTCTTCGATATGTTTCGAACATCCAAGTGTTCATCCTCAGGAAGACTTGTACACGCAGTTTTATGGTATTTATTTCACGCAGCCTGTACAAATCTTCCTGAGGATAAGTATTTGGATGTTCGAAATATGTCGAATATCCTATAATTAATCATAAGGCTCGTCATCCCCGTTGTGTTCATAATAAACTAGATTGCAGTGTATGTACTTGTCTAACACAACTATATGATGGTAGAGATATGTATAGCATTTATTACATAAAGAACAACTACATGTTTCGTCCCTTTTCACTGACCATCTTAAGTTGATAAATGAAAAAGCTTAGTAAGCAGCTATACTCGACTTATGTGGGTTGTGTACAGTGGAGAGGTGAGAGGTGAGGTGGGCTTTTGCCCCTCTTATTTCTGATAGAAATATGTAAGGTCCTTGTTCAAACGTGTTATGTGTTTTCCTGTATGAAGGTATCAATTTTCTGTTTCAATGTGTTTTTTCAGTTATGACCATAGTCCTACCTTTGTCTGCTTTCGCTATTCTTAAGTTGTTTCGTTGTAGAATGTTCTGTGTTTGGTTGAGATTGTGTTGACGTCTTTTATGTAGGGTGTTTTGTGTGTGTTTTAGTTGTTATTAGTTGTTGAACTTTTTTGGTTACTAAATCCCGGAACGTGTTTTGTATCTTAGTGTCCAAGTGTCTAATAGCATTTTCTGTGTCTATTATTAAGTCACTTATAAAGCATTTCGGGTCTTTTTCCACTGCATAGTTGAAGCCTAGAGTTAACGTGTTTATTTGTTCTTTAGTGAATTTTGTTTTCGTTAAGTTTACTAGTCGTGAGTGAAATGTGTGTGTTTGTGTGTTCTTTTCGGTGTTATATGAGACGTGTTTATGTTTTACTAGTGTGTCTAGTTTTTTGTTGACTTTCTGGTATACGGTGAATATAATATCATCTAATGTTAAATTGATTGAATTTTGGATATGCTGCCACATACCTTTACAATAGCGTACACATTTTATGTGTATACGATATAAGTGTTGATTGAGGTTCTGCTTTTTGCAGTAGAAAAATTTGATTTCTTTATTTATCCTGTATTTGATCGCATTTGTTGTGGTCTTCTTGTTTTGTAACTTTTTGTTGTTGACTTCGTAGTTGATGTAGTTTGGTTTCACATGTTTAATTTTACACATTTTATTAAACCATACTGCGGTTTTGTTTGAAAAACTTTAGTTAATTGTTCTTCTAGCTGCTAAACAAACATTGGAATTATTGAAACCATGCAATAAAGGAACAAAAATGAATAATTGGGAAGTTCTGTACATGCACGCCTTTTACCAAAGTAACATATTGATCGAAGAACAGAAGGTCATTGACATAAATCCTCTGGACGAGCTGGCTGACACGTCACATAAGCAGTTACGCATTTCCTAACTCAGTCGACTGCCGAATAGTAAAACATACAGACACGATAAGGTTAAGTCCAGCTAATTTCGAAACGATTAATTACATTTGGAAAATTCTATTATTACAGTATTTTACACATTATTATTCGTTACAGACCTAATATATGCAGCCACACTACCACCGTATTAACAAACACCGATGTATCTTAATGGACTATTTTAATAACTGTAACTTTAGTAAGCTCAAACTAATGCGCTCTCTGATGATGGTGTAACTTTAACAGTGAAACACGTTGGAGCTGTTTTAATGTAAATTTTAATATTATTTTTTTTAAGACAACTCACTAGTGCATCAGTTGGTGAATAAATAACTTTGATTAATGTAAAAAGTTTACATTTCTTTGGCTCTTGTAACACACTTAAATAATGTTTGTTGGGGCGATAAAGTAGCTGCTTCATCTTTCCTGTCCTACGTAGATTGAGACACAGTTTCAAAAATATTAAGTTTATATTTTTCTAATTTCTACGCCTAGGTCTTTCAAGTGGCCTCTTTCTCTTAGTTTTTTTTTCCCATCAAAATTTTGCCCCTATCTTGTCCCGCACACGTGCTGCATGCATCGTCCATCGAATAAAATAAGAACACAACTTAAGAGGATAAGCGTGTATAAGGTGTCTCAATTTTGGCTGATCAAAACCCTAGCGGAGCTGGCGGACGGGAATATTTTTCTGTACGTGAGTTGGCGGGGAAAAGAATGTGTTTTGTATAGCCAGCTTCTCGTATATCGCCGCAGCTGTAAAAGAATCGATCGAAGTCGTCCACTTGAAAACCTGACAGGACAAAATGTAAGCAATGTCCTTAGTTAAATTCAGTACACACTCTCGTCCTGTAATAATTTGAAGTAGGCCTAAATATTTTGCAGCCGGTGAAATAAATAGCAGTATATTCCAGCACAAGCGGAAACAAGAGAGTTGTGACAAAAATTCGCACTGTCGGAGGCCGGAAGGCAAAGAATCACGTCCCTTACTTCTCTTGCAGCAATGAAAGTGAGAACAAATCGGTTTACTCAATAACAAAGGAAATGTGGCGTTTGTTAGAAGCTTCTGACTCTGCAAACCCGCTCTTAAAATTATTGCTTGAAACGTAATCATAAGACAGTACTTGTTTGTGTGTCATGTAGGGATTGTTAGAGAACTGACGAAAATGTGTGTGACGAACACAAGGTGCTGGATAATTGAGCTCAGCGGTACAGTGTTACTTACAGGGCGTGTCAGAAAAGAGAAACTGTAGGAAGAATTTTTGGCATGGATAGAAGGTACAGCTCCATACATTCTTTGTTTCGAGGGCGGGGGGGGGGGAGAACCTTGGTACTCACTGAATAAGAGGATAGGTGTGCTCCAGAGCGGTGTGGACGATTTGGAGAAGAGAGCAATCTCTTGTTTCTGCCTAGATTCGAACACCGGATATTCCGGTCAGTGACCTAGTCGGTATACCGACACTGTTAGGGTAGGATCTAATATTCGAAATAAGTATGAAATTTGTCCATGTCTCCGTTCCTAAGGCGTGAATGAGGGATGGATCTCGAAACAAACAGCGATTATTTCCCTACACAGTATTAAATTACTGGTTTTTCATAACCAAGCTTGATCGTGTCTACTGCGCGGTACGGACTGAATCTTTATTAGGCGCATTTGCAAAATTACGATAGGCGACTATCAGCTTCGTCATGTCCGTCCGTCTCTCCGCATGGATCAGCTGCGCTCCCATTGGACGTATTTTTATGACTTTGATATCTGAGTATTTTTCGAAAATCTATCGGTGAAATTCGAGTTTCATTAAAATCTGACAACAATAAATGGTACTTTACGTGAAGACCGATAAACATTTTCGATCACATCTCGCTCAGTTCTTCGCAGAATGATAAATAATGCAGACAATATTTGTAGAGAAGCTTAAAACGCACACATTACGTTCAATAACTTTTTTTTTTCCGAAAATTGTGTGTTGTTTGAGATAATGAAGAAATATGTTGTACAGCGGAGCAGGTCACAGAAAAACAATATGGCGCATGCGCTTTGCATGCTGGATACCTAAGGCTACAAATGCACACTCAGGATGTGTAATACTTCTTACTTTTCTCCTGCAACAATGGTTGCAAGATTGCGCCTCATTGTTACGTCACACGTACATTGCTGTCTTGTATGTAACCAGGTTGAATGAAAGAGCTCCTGTTAAAATGAAATGATGGAGTAATACAGCGTCTACTTTTTTACAAGCTCCGCGAAATTATAAATTGTTTTATGCTAAACTTAGTTTTTGTTCAAATTTTTGACTGGAAACTAATTTCACTTCTTATTTTTTTTTTTTTGCTTGACAAGAGTGAGAAATTTAATCGGAAATCCTGAAAGGAATGAATTTTTGGGAGACGTATTGATAGACTGGGGGATAATAAGATTAAAAAAGATCTGTCAGCTTTGCGATGTGAAAGTATGGACTGAAAGAGACACAGGGACCAGTGTTGTGTTCTTTTCGTTGCAGTGACGAAAGCTTGTGTTGCATAATTTGGGTGTTATGTTGACCAGCTGAGCGACAGTTGGTTTACCTGTTACAGAAGGGGCTCTGCTCCGTGAAGTTAGTCATACTGGTCAACTCGGCACCCAAAAGCTGGTTAGTGCTGACCAACCAGACGATTAAATTCCTTGTCTGCGTTGTGTGGGTTTGTGCGAGCGTGCGCTTTCAGAAACAGCAAGATACATGTAGTGAAATGGGAGACCGCAGATCTGATTACGTCAGCTGTGCTGCACCACAGTCACTGCCTACTGCTGTTCGGGCAGAAAAGGGCAGCGAGACTTTGGTGCAAGAGCGGTGTAAGTGGACTGGAAGGGTGTGAGGCGCAGAAAGGCCTTCATATGTTCAGACATTTCCGTACACTTTTCTCATTTACTATAAAGACTAGTGCTGGGAAAACTACGTGTCGGCCATTCAACTGTTCAACCAACGAAATAAGTGCCACTGAGATTTCGCCCCACCAGATGGGAATCGCGTTGTTTCGGAATTTTGATCAGTGTTAAAAAGAGACAGCTTTGAGAACAGTCAATGTTTTCTAAGTGTTCAAAAGAAATGCAGCTTTGGGAGCAGTTAACATGTTCCGAATGTTCAAAAGAAATGCAGTTTTGGGAGCAGTAAACGTGTTCGAAATGTTCAAAAAAGATGCAACTTTGGTAGCAGTAAACATGTTCAAAATGCTCAAAAGAAATGCGGCTTTGGGAGCAGTTAACATGTTCCGAATGTTTAAAAGAGATGGCACCTTTGGGAGCAGTAAAATGTTCCAAATTTTCAAAAGAGATGTAGCGAGAGCAGTAAACATGTTCAAAATGTTCGAAAGAGATGCTGGTCGTAATCAGAAGCCGTAACAAGTCTACAATAATTTCCCTTGTCACCGAAAACTTCGGTAGTGGAGATTAGGCCATGCCTTAGACGTCACTGTATGTATTTAAATCGGGTTAGTATATGGGAAAGTGGGAGCCAGAGAATTACAAATGTGAACCTTCAGGTTTATGGGAATGTTAGGTAAACGTTTTAGGTCAAGCTGACCAGGTGCCTTCTGGGACTGTTAGGTTTCTGATGGTGGAGGCACTACGCCATACCGAAACATCCGTTGCTATTTACCAGTCAACATATCGTTAGAAACTCTGCAGGTTTGAGCCATTTTTACGTGGCTGTGAAAATATAAAATCTTGAATTATGGGGTTGTTAAAGTTTTTTTCTTTAATTTTTCCTGTTTAAGCGAAAGTCACCTAAGAACACAACACACATTTAGATTGGGATTTCCCTTCTTTATAGCAGTTGAACTGAAATTTTGTAAAATGTAAAACTGTGCAGATGTGCAAGTAAATACGTTTTATATATTAGGGCGATGCCTCACATATTGACGCTGGATACTTAACATGTAGGTTTTAGTGTCAAGTTACTTTTGTCTCACCTAGTATATAAATCACATCAGACATTTTAGACAAACGTTTTAATTAGATATATTCCACGAATGTAAACAGGATGGGAACCCAAAGTGCGCATATCATCTGGTAACACAATTGTTAATATAGGCCTGAAGATGACTAGGTTATAGGCGAAACATGTAGCATTGTATTACCTTATATAATAAAGTGATTGTGCCGACGTACACTATATAATATTGTATTAGTGTATAAAGGTTTCTTTTCTCCAAATTTATGTGTTCCACCTTTGCCCATTTCCTTTCTGGTCGGCCATATTCCTTAGAGCAGTGGTTAACAAAGTGTTCCCCGCGGATCACAAGGTATCCGTGGATACATATATGCAATGGCTATTTTGAAAGAAATAATGTTTTCTTAACATTTGCGACACTTCCTGTATAGGCGATGTGTTCAGTTCGTATGATGTCATTAAGAAACTCTCTATACCGACGAAGCGAGCGAGAGTTTTGTTAACGGCAAATCATGCTGTGCATTTTTACGTCATCTACTGTTAGGCATTCATATCTATCAAAAATCAGTTCTGAGATATACATTTTTAATTTTGGATACCAATCATCCGGACGTTCTATATGTACATGAGCAAGGACTGAGGATCTGTGGTTATTTTTCGAAGCCAAAAGGGGCCCGCGAGCAAAAGATTTTGGGAAACACTGTCCTAGAACATTAATTGACATATATCAATCACTGATTGCCTGATGCTTGCTGTTTAATGCATAAGATATTTCTTATCGATTACACTATACTGTAGTCACATAACGAAACGTACACACAGTAAGTGTTGTTGATACCTAAGAATTCACGGCAGGAGTCACGAAAACATGCATTACAGCACAAAAGTTCTGCGTAAGCTGGGAACATGGTACGTTTTTCTTCAGCATTACAACTGGCTTGATTTCATAAATCGATCTGGAAATACCGGCTTCAGGCTTCTCATCAGGCCCCGCAATTTTTAGAAACATTTCTCGACGCAACACAGACGTATCGTCTTCAAGTATATCAGATTTGTCTTGTGGTACAGATATTGTGAAGTTTTTGTGTGACTGTGACTTCGTCGTGTACAAAGGAACTGTGCAGTTTTCGTAACCTAATTCCTTGTAAATCAACGTTAACCTATGAACGTAAGTGGGAAATAATTTTTCCTCCGGAAACCACAAAAGTAGCATTTTTCGCGCAAATACTACGCACTAAATTCGGACTTCTCTGGTCATAAAATGGGCCTTCATGAACTGAGTGGAGATCCTGAAAACACTAATAATTATTTGTGTTAATCTTCATGGTTGCACCGTGCATTGATAATATCAAATTCTTTATTTGTCCAACTAATGTACACAAATTATATTAAATAATTATTAGAACATTCAGAATAATAAAAGTTGCTCCAACATATTTCGGTTTGCATAAACCATCATCAGGGAGCTACAGAATGCGCTTAGCTAAAATTACATTTCTGGTTCCAGTATGCATGTCGTTATAGATGTGTTCAGTGTCATGGTCGCAATATATACGGCCATGACACTGAACACATCTATAACGACATGCATACTGGAACCACAAATGTAATTTTAGCTAAGCACATTCTGTAGCTCCCTGATGAGGGTTTATGCAAACCGAAATATGTTGGAGCAACTTTTATTATTCTGAATGTTCTAATAATTATTTAATATAATTTGTGTACATTAGTTGGACAAATAAAGAATTTGACCAATATTTATTGTTTTGGCTGTTCACATACGTACTTAAGGTGAACAGTGTCACGTCGGATAAAAACAAAGATCTTTTTCCCCTTCTTGTGCAGCATTAAACCTCTCTTTCAACATCTTTAATATTATTCTGCGCGTGTTCCTTCTGTACAGCACTGTATACGTGAGATATTTGTTTGTTACAAAACTATAGCCGAATATTTTATATGACTTACACTTTGTAAAAGAAATATGTATGAAGATTCTTCATTCGACTGAATACATTTCACACAAATACATAACACACACGTACTGTGGCCACCTGTAAACCTACTGTAGCTTTCTGGTTGAGTTTTCAATCGGTAACGCACAGTAAATATGTGGCCAGGTGTGGCATGGCCATGTTTTCCTAATATTTGTTACAAGATAAATAATACATTTGTATGAAAATATTATATCCAAACACAATTAGTATAAATAATAGTTTTCTGCTTTGGCTTCATGAGATGTTGTCTGCGCAACCGAATGAAGACGATGGTAGGAGAGGGGTAAGAAATTCAAGATAGCGTAATCGGAGTATTTGAAGGAAATAGACTGAGAGAACTAGTAGTAGATGGGAAAATAACGTCAAATTGTGTGGGGAAGTGCAATGGGTTCATCTGGCTCATGATACAGAGCGGTTCAGCAATGAGACTTGAAGGCGAAGCATTTGTTGAGAAGTTCAGCGACAGTCAGCTTTGGACGCGAGACTCCTCAGTGTGACGTCAAAGACGGCAGCTTAGCTACGTTTGCAAAACCTGTCTGCAGCCGTGAAGGAACCGGCGCATGCGCGGTGTGCTGTGAGGTGATGCTTGAATTCATAACGAGCTGCAATATGCGGTGTTTTAATGACTATAGTTTACAAACCGCTGATGCGACCCAAATAGCTAATTGCGGGCGTTTCGTTTCGTTGCAACACGGCAACACAGGAATACAAAATCCAGGCCAATTGCAGGAGCAGACCTTGAAATTTAACAGCACAATGAGGTTGAGTTGCCCGATGAACGGTTCAAACACGTTAAAACAGAAGGATATAATAAAAATTTGGACTTTTGAAGAATGAAGTTTGTATGAATAATACGTGAAAATTCAGCTGATACTTAATGTAAAACTTACAGGCATTTTTAGGGTTATGTGACATGCGACTTACCTAAACTAGGATTTAGCAAAAAAAATGCTTACTAATTATTGTTATTAATTAATATTGTATGCACTGTAATATTTATATTAATAATTATTAACACTGTAATTGTTTATTTTATTTTATTTATTTTGCTGTCTGTGTTTTATATAAAAAAAACTGATAAAAATAAAATTTTGAACCTGATATTTATTGGACCGTGCATCATTGTGATAACTGAAGAATAAAAAAACCAAACAGATGTCACTAGGTATTTTATTGTACTTCTTATAGGATCAACATGTTTCAAGCATTACTATGCCCATCATCAGGAGCTCGCTACTATGATGTTGATTACCACATTGGCCGTTTCGTTCTTCGTTTTCTGTAGGTTGGAGGTTAGGTGCGGTTAGGCTGGAGTAGTGTCCGGGTTGCAGACTGGATACTACTCCAGCCTAACCACACCTAACCTCCAACCTACAGCAAACCAAGAACGAAACGACCAACGTGGTAATCAACATTATAGTCGCGAGCTCCTGATGATGGACATAGCAGTGCCCGAAACATGTTGAGCCTATAAGAAGTACAATAAAATAATAAGTGGCATCTAGTTGGTTTTTTTAATTCTTCAAAATTTTGAACATTTACACTGACAGTGTAACATTGTATACATAAACGATGAGGTGTGCCAAATAAGAAGGGGTTTGAGTCAATTCCGACTGACGTAAATTCCGGGTTAGGAAAATATTTCAGGAACTGAACCCTTACGTAAGATAAGATCTACGCTCTTCGGAGATGTAAAGCAACGTAGAGTAGTGTGATTTGTTAGAGTCGTTTTGGGAAAAGAGAGAGAAGACCAGGGGCAAAATGTCTGTAATATTTTCATTTAATTAAGTCAAATACTTAACATTATTTAAACTTGTTCGTTGCAAGTTGTGGAAATCACAAGAAACACATAAATAAGCTAAAGGGAAAGAAACGGAGTATTGCAGTTCTCACTTAGGTGGGGCATATATTTACCATTTCGAATGGAAAGCGTAAAAGCATGTTTTTATGTTTACCTAGAAGTTCACTTTTAAATTCTTCAGCCTCAAGCAGTGGAGGAGTAAAAACTACATGAAAGAGGGACCTCAGTTGGAGACAAATTTTCTTGAACGAGACGAGTGTCAGCTGCCGTGAGAAATGTAGGCTGTTGCCCTGAGGACAGGACACTGAGACCGTTTATGAGCAGGGCGTTTTTGGATGTGTTGCAGTCTAAGGGGTAGAAAACTGTGGGACGATGGAGCAGTTTGCGTAACGAGAGGCTCCATGTTTTGCGCTTTGTACTAAATAGCTCGTCATTATGATAAATTGAATGATGAGTGGGTTGGCAGCGCATGAAGCACGAGCGTGGGAGGAATATTACGTTGAAAATTATGACATTCTGAACACAACATTGATGACTTAATGACACACTGAAATTAATTTTAAATTTTATTTGGAGGGTCACCAGCGCATATTTCCAGGGATGTGCCTTCTGAAACCAGGGTATCGAGTACAAACCCTCATGTTAATCTTCGATTCTATGTTATCATACATTACATTTAATTTATTGTCTTTCTTTTTGAGGTGTATTTTATAATTGTATGATATGAATATTAGCCAATCTCGCTTGCTTACGAGATTTTCCCTCAGTTCTCCTTCTAACATCAGTTACGTTTTCCACACTTTGGTCTCCCACCAACATATAATCTACTATAAAACTGTACTCAGATTTCTCAAATCTGCTCCCTTGTTGTACACGAGTAATTTAGCGGAATGACAGGAGCTGGTTGATATGATTCTTGAGGGGCTCAAGTGGCGGGATGTAGCCAATACGTCAACGAACCTTCGAATTCTATAAAATAGAACGAACTTGTATATTGGCCGAAGGGTTTCTATCTTCCCACTCAGGGTTCGGCACCATGGAATTTGTTACTTATAAACCGTACATAATACTCTAATGGACTACATTAATAAGTCTATCTTTCTGGCATCTCATTACGTTGTAATTTTTTCTATACTAAAGAAACAGGTCTTCTTACAAATAATGATCTAGATTTGGTTAATGTATGACATACAGGAAGAAAACTTGAATATTTCGTGATCCTTAAGAAGACTGGTGGCGATATAGTGCAGATTCATATTTTGAGGTAATCACTGAGTATTGCAGCGGGGTGGGTCATGTCGCACAAATTGGGGAAATTAGAAAACGCCAGAGACTTTTGTTTGAGAATTTTTATATTTAGTCCCAGTGGCTCAGGATTCTTATCATATTTTCATAATTTTAATTGTTCAAAATATTCTGTTTCCTGTCAGCTTATGGATTCCAAGTCGCAGAGTGAAAAATCTTAGCCAAAATCCTGGGAACTGTACTTCAGAAATTGAAATTCTCGTCCTTCGTCAGGGGTAATTTTGCTTTCCTTTTCAGTATCGCTATGCAGGTCTGTAATGACTAAAAGTTTGAAGGAGTGACACTTAAATCGTTAACACCAGATTGTGTAGTCGAAAAGTATTTGGAATTAGGATTCCAATCTCCTCCAAAAAAGATTATCCTCAACTCTTGCGCGCCCTTTAACAGTCGTGCCCCTTCCGTGTTGTCAGTAAAAAGTAACATCTGTCAGTGTTCTCTAATACCTCCGCGATAGACAGCGTGCTATATTGAAACAGTCGGTAACCAACAGTTAGCCGGTAGGCACATGCACGGAACACTGACTCGTCTATTCAGGATTACGCAGCGGTTAATCCAGTTAGGTGAACAAAAAGTACTCATTCAGCTCTACAAAACAGGAGAAACAGAAAACGCTACGATAAACATAAACAGAAAGCTAAACAAGAGTGTAGAATTACCTGAAGGGCAAATCGACTTCCGTTGCTATGTTAACTCACCACTCCATACCAAAGAGTGGCTGTAGTGCACATAACTGGCCGTGGTGGTGGACTGAAAGTCTTGATTTCTTCGCAATACGAACTGTTGATAGTGGCAGCAGAAACGCTTGTCAATATAATTAGTCTCTGGGAAGGAAACTTTTTTTTGGTTGGATGTGTGGGGGATGAGCAGAAGTTATCGGGATGGTCTGCGTTAGAAGGTAGGAAAATCGGCGAAAAAAAATCATTCAGGCTAGCCAATTATAGTTAGACACAAATCGTTGTGTCGACGTGGGCTACTAGGTACAAGTAACAAGCATTCCAGTTAATGTCTGTAGAAAGGTTCGAACTGGAACAAAATTACACATTGCCTAATTTAAAGGATATGGCAGGCTCAGAGTTGTTAACTTGACAGAACATTGCCAGTTGCTTTGGTAATCTCAGAATTTTGAAGTTGTGTTTTGACTCAGGATCTGTTATATTTTAATTTCGAGATTTAGTTCACTTTGTGGCTAAACACAGAATATGTTTCGAAGTTCCTTTTTCTTTCCCCAAAGAAATTGAACAGATTTTCAAACAAACAAACAAACAAACATGTTCTCAGTTTCTGAGCTAATAGTGTTACTTTCTCACGGGTCCAGCAAACTATGTTCTCCACTTTGCTTATTCCTCCTGAAGACGGAGACAGATCTAGCCTCCGAAACATTGTGATTTTTAAAGTTACAAACTTTAGTCAACGTCTAAAATTTCGATAACTACTAAAATCATTTAGTTTTGTTACAAAGTTTTAAAAAAGTTTTAAATACAGGTTAAAGTTTTAGTAGTACAATAATATAAACAGCCAACTAGATACAACAATAGTAATTTTATTAATAATTTTAATCAGATTAACATATTTCGGGGGATAATTTTGCCCATTCTCAGGTACACTAGACTGTGTTTACAGCTTGTGGTATAAAGTACCGACGATGCTGCCTGCAGGCAAAATAGTCTAGTGCGCCTGAGGATGGACGAAATTATCGCCCGAAACATGTTGAGCTGATTGAAATTATTAATAAAATTATTATTGTTGCATCTATTTGGCTGTTTATATTATTGTATCAGTGATGCACGGTCACACAAACATCAAATTCTAAGCTGTAGTTTCGGCACACAAATTTTTCCTGCTATGTCGAGTGTTACGTTCCGGCCAAAATTTTCAAGGCTGTCATGCTTGGCCCCCAAGAGGAACTAAACACTACACGAACCTAGGGGTGCTAGATGTGTAGTTTGATTAACAGCATTAAAATACAACGAAATTTGGAAAGGGTGTCATGCTTTATGTGAGAGAACGTAGCGTCATGCACATAGTACAAAAGGTGACAGGTCACTGAGCCGAAATACGAGGCGCGGCTGGAATAAGCTGCTTGGAGCTGATATGTCACTACATCAATGTTAATAAAAATCCAACCAGATGCAACAGTATGCAGATATTTATTTACTGCACAGTCGCTCTACATGTTTCGGGTGTCACAGCACCCATCATCAGGAGTACTAAAAACTGTAACTGCAGCCTCCGGTACAGGTCATAATACTTGCACAGCTACTTCCCTCCAACGTGGCCCCATGGGGCCACGTTGGAGGGAAGTAGCTGTACTGCAGTCACAGTTTTCAGTACTCCTGATGATGGGTGCTGTGACACCCGAATCATGTAGAGTGACTTTGCAGTAAATAAATATCTGCATACTGTTGCATCTGGCTGGATTTTTATTAACACTGAATTAAGATGCACGGAACCGTGAGCTTATAAAAAGTCACTACATATTACTTATCCATAGCCAACTGTTTGACCTTGAAGGAGGGGCGGTAAGTTTTCTAATGCGACGTCATGATCTAGAGAACCGCCGAGATATGCTCAAGATAAGAATATTTTGAAAGCTTACAATTCGGCATTGATGTGAATCTCCTTAGTTTTATTAATTCCTTCTTGAAAAATTGGGTTTTTACAAAAGGTAAAGTTAAAAATTGACAGTCCTGCCTCAAACGGAGGTCAAGGGAATGTAACATTTTTCATATACTTCTCGTGGACTTCCAAAGAGGAGGGACTGTAAATTTCAACATTTTTAGGAGCCGTCACAAAATTGCAAAAAAAAAAAAAAAAAAAATCTATTAGTTTCCCCTTGCCCCCCTTCCCCTCTTTCCCCCCCTCCCCAAAATAAAACTTGTCTCCCCCGGGAAGGT
>Ga0136643_10008375_pt1 | contig 15112 bp, 7 predicted proteins | sample TergutLab28metaG_FD_96883 | JGI IMG/M metagenome (GOLD analysis project Ga0136643, IMG submission 96883) | Labiotermes labralis P1 segment gut microbial communities from Petit-Saut dam, French Guiana - Lab288 P1 (version 3) (version 3) | ecosystem: Host-associated > Arthropoda: Insects >... | reverse complement strand
GTGTGTGTGTATGGTGTGTGTGTGTGTGTGGTGTGTGTGTGTGTGTGTGTGTTGTGTGTGTGTGTCTGTGTCTGTCTGTGTGTGTCTGTGTCTGTCTGTGTGTGTGGTGTGTATGTGTCTGTGTCTGTCTGTGTGTGTGGTGTGTATGTGTCTGTGTCTGTCTGTCTGTGTGTCCTTGTGGTGTGTGTGTCTGTGTCTGTCCTTGTGTGTGTGTGTGTTTGTGGTGTGTGTGTGTGTGTTTGTGGTGTGTGTGTCTGTGTGTGTGAAGCTGACTCACCAGCTTCAACGTCGGCTTAATGTTGAGTTCCTTGAAATTGTGAATTGAAAAGCGTAGTTACACTCGGATTACATCTTGCTTTGCCATTCCTAATAAAGCAAAGACCACTTAAGCTGCAAATGTACCTTTCAGTTGCTTATACCCTGATTCCTGTAATTATTAGGTTATCCTACATTTTCAGAAGTAGCAGACATACTGCGCAGTAAACACTCTGCACATCTGGTGAACAAAACCAATCCCTTAAAGTTGTATAAACTTAAGAGTCGCCGGTTGTTATGAGATCCGTACAAAACACATAAACGCAATGTGAATACGTTGCAGAATTTTTTTAATTTTAAACCTGGTGACACATGAAGTAACCTCCAGGCTTAAGACGTTACTAACTGTTGGTTATTAAATGTTCTTTAAGAAATAAAATGAATCTTGACGTTATTAAACAACTTGTACGTTTTTTTTGGCTGTCTTATTGAATTGACTACTAGCTGGAAGATTCGGGGTTCAAATCCGTTCTTGGGAAAGAGTTTTATCTAACACAAAACCCTCAAGACCATCCATCTGGTACCCCCAGCCTTCTGTTCAATGAACACCAGTGCCCCTTTCAGGGATAATGACGGTCAGGCCGTGAAGTTAAAAGTTCATCTCTAAGCACAACAGATTTAAAACAAAATGGAAGCTCTGTATATGTTGTGCTACTGCGTGCCTACACGGCGTTATCAGGGACAGCCTTAAACTTTGTAACTTAACGTTTTGAAGTGAATTTTCTTTCTTGCACTAAATATAACGGTCACTTGTAATTATTATAAAAAGCAAAGTATGCCAACGAAGCTACACATTTATGTGTACACCCTGTAATACAGCCGAATAGTTTCATCATTTTTGAACAACGGACAATAGAATAACCAAGAAATGCTCCTCCGTTATGAAATACGTACCTTCGCCACTGCGTTTACCGTGTCAGTACTAAACTGGATTGTTCGGTCAATCAACTGCTGCTACGTTGCAAAGCGCAGTTCACTGTGTTTTTGGCGACAGGCTTCCGAATAAACAAGCAATTGTTTTTAACCTAACACAAGAGTAAAAAAATTCTGTCATAACATTCTAACATTCAGATTGAATTTGTGAGTACTCTGATGTGCGCTGTACAGCGTTTTATACCGCTAGTTGTTGTCACGCGGCTTTGTTTCATTCATTACACTACTGGATGATTTTCAATGTAATCTGCTCTTCACACAATTCGACATTGTCCCTTTAGTAAATATAATTTTGTTCCGTGATGAAGTATAACAAACAAACGAAGTTTTTATAACAAGGATACATTCATTCAGAGCTTTTTTTAAAATTATTTTTCAATTTGATACTGAATTTGGAGCGTGGAAGTCTTTTTATGACCACGAATTGTTTAGAGACTTAATTATGTCATTTAGGTGCACAATGTTTTATGTCTCTTTTGTAGCCTCTCGACATATTTCATTTTTCAACGTATTCAGTTATATTGAGGATATGTGTATATGCAAGCTAATAAATAATACAATTCTAGAATACCCAGATCTTCCATTTTAGTACTGATTGAACCTGCTAATTTCCCGCTTAACTTCCGGGAGTAAATTAGCATGGTTTTTTAATTTGAATAAAGGTAGACCAACTTTGATGACACTTGCTTTATTATGTCAATTTACTGCTCAACATGTTTGGGATGTTAATACATCCATCTTCAGGAGCTTGCGACTACTTGGTGCGTTATTGTGTAGGCTGTATTGTGCTGTAATGATAAGAGGTTTATGTGTTAATTTATTTATCTAGTGGTAAGTGTTATACCTATATTACATGTCGTGTGTGGCTCTGAGTGAGTGTGTTCCTGCAAGCGTGTGGTGTCCTGTGTTTCTTGAACATTTTTGTGTGTGGCGTGTTTTGGTGTTTTATGCATCTGTAACATGTTGAGCAGTAAATTGACATAATAAAGCAAGTGTCATCTAGTTGGTCAACCTTTATTCAAATATCAAGATGATGCACGGTCCAATACGCATAAGATTGTTTGTTAAATTGACAAACTAACCGACAGACTCAACACAGCTGATTATATATATATATATATATATATATATATAATCATCTATGTTGAACTGTCGGTTAGTTTGTCGGTTTAACAAACCATATATATATATATATGGAGAGAGAGAGAGTTATATATAGGCAGGGCTAGGTTTAAACGGTGGCGCAGCTAGAAATTTTGGGCCCCAGTCCAAAGATTAATAATGGGCCCTGTCGGAAGGCTCATCAGTCGTTAGAATTTTAGGTTTCAATATAACAGCACATTCGCGCTGACAGTACATTTATATTAGGCCTAGACAATCAAAGTGTCGCGTTTTAACTTAAAAATTAAACAGGTCCCCGTGAAGCCAAAACTTCCGAGTGGGTTGAAAAAATTTCCAGGCGTGTGACTTGTTTTCTAAGCTTATTGATTTCAACTGAAATCTTAAAATACGTGTTGATCCTCTTTTAGTAAACTTGCCTTTCTGGTGACCCAGATAGTAGAAGTTGGCAGGAGTGAAGTCGGGTGATCGCGGAGGCCACAAGTCCTATCCATGACGTTATGTCCAGAAATGTGCATAGTGACAGACCGAAACCTGTTTCACGTTGCAGGTAAAAATGAACATCACCAGTAGTTACCGTTATTCTTCCAGCGCCAGGTGTCGATAACGAAGCTCTTTCCACCAAGTGTTTATAGAAACATTTGCTTTATTGTTATAACATGACTATGTATTCATTTTATGTTATGAAGAATCTTGCTGTATTTTCACACCAATGTGGAGTGCTTTAGAGTGCTTTCCTTCTGAGGGAAACTTGATATTTTTCAGATAACACGTTCTAACAAGAGCTTTTATAATCCACCCATTCAAATTTTGCGGCGAACTCTCTTTCTCCTCTTATTGCTATCCCTTCCTCTCCCCGAAATGTTTTTTGCTTGTGTTCAGACATTTATTTCATTGGGAAGAATAACTGTCTTGTTTTCTACTCGTCTCATATTGTCCATTATCTTTTTCCACCATTTTCTCTTTTCATTTGTTAGATAACGACTGTGTAAATATTTTTAAAAAAGGAGAAAAGTTTCCTGAGATGTAAAATCTTATTACGGTACGTGGCATTACCTCATAACGAATGAATAAGGCATAGCCTAGTTGCGCTTTATGTTGGATTTTACATCCTATTCAAATTGTTCTTCAGTTTTTTCCCATACAACCATCTAGACTCTGTCTGTATTCATATTGTACATTTCCTAACTCCATTTCTCATCACTCTCAAGTTTTATCTCCTGCGTTTTACGTCCTCTCTTCTTTGTTCATTATCATCACCCATTCTTTTCCGAACAAATTCGCTTCTGCTCATTATCCATTTATCTTTCTATATCAATCACTTTGCTCACTTTCCATCACACCTCCCCCCCACACTTACTGCTCGAACACTTTTTATCTTGTTCCCGTCTATCCTGAAAGATTTCCTTGTCCTGTACCCTTTCTCTGAGAGGATCTGTAGTCATTCTGCAGGCAGAATGTTACTGACGGCCCAATAAGGCTAAGGCAAGATGGATCTGCCAGTAGCATGTCTCCGACTATATTACACTATTGCTTCCATAAAGCTTGCTTTTCATTTTCACGCCATGTCTTGAAAGTTCAGTTTATTTCTTGGTGCAGTAAACATAATAAAAACGATATGCCGGACATAAATTTTGGCCGGAGACGAGAGGTAACAAAAGATCGATCACTTTGTCACGATGGAGCAGCAATAATTCTAAGATTTCCTTCTTAAAAAGAATTATTTTATTCCTACTCAGTTTATAGTAAGGAAATATCCGTTAGGATGCGTAATTATTTAATACAAATTAAGACAAACCTAAGAAAGAATGCATTTATTTTTGTTTAAATACCTCTGCATGTTATTGCACATTTGAAGGAATTCAAATGGGTAATATTTTAAACCTGATGTTTGTGTGACGATGCTGCCTGCTGGCAGCGCCGGTGCATTATACCACAAGCTGTAAACACAGTCTAGTGCTCTTGGGGATGGGCGAAATTATCGCCCGAAACATGATGAACTGATTGAAATTATTAATAAAATTATTATTGTTGCAGCTAGTTGTTTGTTTATATTATAATATTTTAACTGTTTCGTTCTATTTGATCCATGACGAAAGTTTTTCTCCCAAAGCACTTTTGCTGATCACAATTGCGAGGTTACTTCTGAATCATTAGAAGAAGCAGAGTAATTAGCACCGTTTTCTCCTATATAATACTTAATATGTGTTGTAATTACTAGGTGGGAGCTATGGTAGCATAGTCGGATTAGGATCTGCTTTACAGGCTGGGGCGTCTCGAGTTCGAATACCGTTAATGACAGGAGATATTTTTCTCCTCCAAAACGTCCGGACAGTCTGTGTGGCCACCCAGTCTGCGACAGTATGTGTACCGGTGAACTTTTAGGGCACAAAGCGACGCCAAATCGTAAAGTCGACCATTCAGATCCATTTAGCACCGAAGGAACAAGCAGAGTTGCACCAACACTCCTCCAATACGACCTCATGGCTTGGAAATTGCAAATCTTTGTCTAAGTGTTAAATTATTAAACCAAAACCGAAACAACAGTATTTAGGTTTGTGACTTTTGCACTTGGTAATGCTGTGTATTATTTTTGAGGGTTATTTGACCGTGCATCTTCCTCATGAAATAACTTGAAATGCCAACTTGATGCAACTAGATAATTTTATTAATGTGTTCTTAACTCGACATATTTCGGGCACAAGTTGGTATTTCAAGTTATTTCATGTTGTGTATTATGTTGAGGGCAGGTTTCGAAATGTGAGCAAATTGCGATATGACCGCTTTTGACGGAACTGAATGCCCACAACACAAAAAAATGTATACACGGAGACGAGCCATAGTGGGCGAACACTGCAGGGTGTCCCTTGTTAAGAGGGTGAAACTTACGTGGTTGATCAGGCAGTGTTTGGGTCAGAGCCACCACACTGACTGAGATTTATGGTGGTTTAGAAATGAACTTGTTGCATACTCTGTGGTATGACGTCGTGTAATTCGGCTGAGATTTACCGTTGTTTGGAAGAAAGTTACTGCCATCCCACAGAAAACAGTGCTACGTCTCCTCAGGAAGTTCCTAACTTTCTAATAGAATATATGGAGTCACGACCCAGAATCTGCATTCAAAATCGTCTGCGCTGTGACAAACTTAAGCCTTGCAAAGATTTTAGTACTTTCTGTTTCCAAATTGTTTTTAACATACTAGATGAATGCAGCTTGTAAGCCGTGAGTCAGTAATGGAACTTCTGGTGTGTTATAATATGAACTGCGAATGGCGCTACCAATTGGAAGTCGTCTATGCAAAATGTGGGCAGACTGCACTGATTAGCCACGTAAGAGAGGGCTCTATTTTTTTCTTACCTGCCTCGTGATAAATTACCTATAGTGTGTTGTCCAAGACCAAACTAAAACTTTCGACAGGTTCCATTGAGAAATGTAACTACAATTGAAATAAAGGAAAGGATCACAACAGTCAAACACAACAGTATATTAAAGCGTTCTTAAAATATACTGTAACATTATGGGCTACATGTTTCGACTCCTATCACCACATCTTCAGGCCCTCAAGATGTAGATCCAGGCATACAAAAGTTTACTGCATTGTGGAATCCCCATTGCACATTGTGAATGTATCTAAAAACATCAGTGCTTATGGTATGAAGATATATAAAGAGAGAGGGCCTGAGGATGACTCGATAGCAGTCGAAACATGTAGCCCATTATGTTATAATATATTTTAAGAACACTTTAAAATACTGTTTTGACTGTTGTGATTTGTTCCTTTACTTCTATACCTCAAAAATTTCGGGATGGTAAACATTAAGTGTAACTACGATTTCTGTGTATTTTAAGGTTAGAATAAATTTCATTAAACCCCCTTGAAGTGTATACAAAAATGTGCCTTTAACTCTTAAGATTACTGTAAGATAAGGAACAAAAAGCATGTTTATTAATTTCTAAATTCTTATGCACACTAATGAACTCTTCGAGTGCTGTAAAAGGATGGAGATTGAACAGTAGAGCGAATGCTGACTTTTCTAGAGGCTCTCTGCTTCCCGTAACTTTGCTATAATCTGTTAAGTTGTTTTGTTGTTTATTTGGTTAGTACCAACATTTAATTAGAATTTTTCTAGGTTTTATAAATACGAAACTTATTATGGTTTGTAATATTTCTACTGCTATTCAGATGTGGATGAAGCACGTATTGTTTTGTGCAGGTTAGCGTCTGTATTATTAATTAGACATCTTGCAGACATTTATTTTTACGATGGGTGAAGCTAAAATCCAGTGTTTTGTGTATCATCATAATGAAAGCGTACGTAGGCCGTGAATACTAATCTTGTCAGGGATGATTCATGGACGAGGATAAATGACGGCCTGATTGCTACCAGCGAGATTGCTACCAGCGTGATTTTTTTTTCACATTTCTGTGTGTTAACCAAAGTTTAATTATGTAATTAAAATACAGGTAACAGGTTCCCTGCCCGCGCCATAAAAGCGTATATGGAGAGATCATATGTACAAATCCACTCACTTTAATCTCGATACCCTATGGAGAAGGGTAGTTAATTCACTCCCGGCCGCTTTTACTCCAAGAAGTAGCCTAATGTACAGTGTGTGTGCACTCGTCTAACACAACTATATTTATTGGTAGAATATAAAGTATTTTCTACATAAGGTACAACTACATGTTTCGGCACTTGATAATGGCCATCTTCAGGTTGTAAACGAAATACATATTAAGCAGTTATAAAAAAAACATAAAGGGGCTGTTTATATGGGGTAGGGAGGGGGTAAAGTGGGTACGAGATCTCGTATCTGTCAGAAAGTTTGGGCGGTGTGGGTTACATGAGGGGTCCATGTTGTTACCAAGCTATGTCTAAGCTTATTATATTTAAATCTTTGGTAAGTATCATATTATGTCTGTGTGTGCTGTTTAATTACACTGAAGTATAAAATATACAATGTGCAATAATACGTAGCATCAGTGACTCTAATGTTAGGTTTATAAACTTACTCTAGTTGTTAACAGTATCTTACTGTTTTGCATAAATCAGGCTACTATCACAATAATCTCATCTACACAGTTTCATATGTGGAGTTATAATTATCTTTATCATGTCATTTCTCATACAATATTTGTGAGTAGAAACGAGAATCAAACAAATAAAATGAGATAAGAATAAACTAAATGCAGTGAAGTAAGAATAAAGTAAAATAAAATAAATAAAATAAAATAAAATAAGATAAAATTAAATTAAATTAAATTAAATTAAATTAATTGTGATGGTTAACACTACTCCTCTTATTTTCGTTAAACTGTACTACAAGTGTATGTTAAAGGCGCAGGGCCACATGACTCCAAGCAATTACCATTTAGTAGGAAACTTGGTGGGCCCCTGGCCGAACTGAATGCTTTGGAGAAGAGGAAATAATTGTGACCCCTAAAGGGTTCCGAACCTCCGCGCCTATCTATTTGCTGTATCAACTACTCTACCACCTTCGCCAATTGCCCAGAATAGAGTGTGAAATGTGCAACATTTTTAAGCAATTAGCTTCTTGTGATACTAACATCAGTGGGGATAAAAATGTACCTTGCATTCTTGTCAACCATAGCCCTGTTGCAGACACAAACTGTAAACTCAATGGGCGAGCAGGTAGAATTCAATGCAGCACAATCCACTTGTACTACTAATTCATCTTGTACAGTGTCCTAATGGTCACTGCACTTCCACGTGGCCCGCTGCTAACCCGTTTCTTCCGTTCCCGGTTTATCTCCTGTCTGCTGGCTCCCCGCGGACCACTTTGTGCCCCGACTCATCTGTGAGCTTCCCCTGGCCCTCGTTATGCAGCAGTGTGCGCCGCTCAGGGACCGTTCCTCCACATGTTCTGGCTCCTCCCATCCTTCTGGGTCAGAGTGCTTGTGCAGATCATTCTTCCGGCCGAGAACTCGTGATGGTGTCGTTACGGCGTCCTCAGGACCTAAACGACTCCAGTATTTGATAGGCCTTCACGCTTCATTTTTTAAAGTTTTTGAATGTACCAGAGTTCCATCTCCGTTACACCACGTGTTACGGCAGTCTTGCAGATGCGTTTATGTAAAATGTGAAACCTGAAATTTTGATGCGTACGTTTTTGTACATCAAAGTGAATGCCGTAAATACTGCATGTGTTAATAATGACCAGCAGTTGACAAAGATTGACTACATATATCTATCAAAATCGAAAATAAAAATGTTCTCTTCTTAGTTCCGCCACTGATTTATTATTATTATTATTATTTCCGAATTTCTCACTTCTCGGCTTTGGCTGGGAAATATTCACCTATCCTGGGAAGTAGTAATCAACAGGATTAGGCTCGGTGGTCTTATTTGTAGTTTAAAAAGATTCTTACAATTGAACACGTGCCAAGAATTACAGATTTTTGCAGTTGTATATATGTATTGAGGTGCAAGTTAAGTGTTGTTAGACTTTGTGATAGTGACTTTGGAATTACTCCCGTAGATGATATTACTATCGGGATCACTTTATTATTATCTCCGAATTTCTCACTTCTCAGCTTTGGCCGGGAAATATTCACCTATCCTGGGATGTAGTAATCAACAGGATTACGCTCGGTGGTCTTATTTATAATTTAAAAAGTTTCTTACAATTGAACATGTGCCAAGAATTACAGATTTTAGGTATTTGTATGTATGTATTCAGGTGCAAGTTAAGTGTTGTTAGACTTTGTGATAGTGACTTTGGAATTACTCCCGTAGACGATATTACTATCGGGATCACTTTATTATTATTATTATTATTATTATTATATGAGAGCAGATTGTAATTTTGTTTCGACTATGAATAAATTTGTTGTTTTTGTGACACAGCAGAAGCAGAACGCAGTCTCCTGAAGCTCAATCTCGGTTTTTTTTTTGGGGGGGGGGTTATTTACAAAGAAAGTGTCTTAAATCGTACTTCCACCACGCATGGTTACACTAGTGCTTAGACTTTAACGTTTTGTCAGACAGTTCGTGTAATTTGAAGTTAAGGTAGCGTGACGTCACGATGGACGGGGAAAAAAGCAACGCGTTGATGTTTGTCTTCCAGAAGCGAATATCGATTTTCGTATCGAACTCTGTACAGTACAGTTCTCTCCTCACCTAGTAAACAAGTTCCGCACATTTTATTGAAAGCGAAAGTTCATTACCGTGTGCACAACAGCCTGCATCTTTTCCTTGTCCTGATACAGATTAATCCATTCCACGCTTGACCATCCGATTTCTTTAATATACATTTAAATATATTTTTACATTTAACGGTGTTCTTCCAAGTTATCTCTTTCCATCCGTTTCTACACCCAAATCTTCTACGCAAATCTCCCCTCGTCCTTTCGTGCCATTTGCCCCGCTAAACACATTTAACTTAGTTTGGAGCCTCTAATAATATCTTGTGACGAGCACATGCCATGGAGCTCTTCATTAAGCACTCTTATCCAGTTTCCTGTTACCTCAATCTTCTTAGATTCAAGTATCTTCTTGGGCACCTTGTTTTCAAACACCCTCAACTTTCAGTACGAGAGACCAAGTTTCACACTCTTATAAAATACCAGGCGACATTATAGCTCAGTATTGTAGGTGGATGTTTGTGACTGACATCCGATTTTTTTAACTCGGATGTTATCAAAACCAGGCTTCTCGAATTGTGAGTGCAGATTTTAGACAACGCAGTAAATAGACCTATGTGTCTGCGCAGCTGCTCGGAGCCGTCTCGAGCTAAAACTGCCGTGCATGAAGGAAAATCTCCTTTCTGCGTCATACACCTTATTTGTCACTGCCAGATATTTTTCTGCAGGTTTACTCTTATGAGGTCCGAGTAGCGTAGTCGGTATAGCGAATGGCTACGGGCTGGGCGGTCCAGGGATCAAATCACGATGGGGGCGAGATTTTCCGCACCTGTCCAGACCGGCCTTGGGGCTCACCCAGCGTCCTGTACAATGGGTACCGGGTCTTTTCCGGGGTAAAGAGCGGCCGGAGCGTGACGCTGACCCTTCACCCCTTCTAGTGCCGTGTTCAAGAACGAGTATAGCTATACCTCTACTCCCCCTATGGGCCGTTCGGCCTGTACAGAGCCTCAGTGCCTGTACAGTAGAGCTATACTTCTACTCCCCCTATGGGCCGTTCGGCCTGTACAGAGTCTCAGTGCCTGTAGAGTAGAGCTATACCTCTACTCCCTCTATGGGCCGTTCGGCCTGTACAGAGCCTCAGTGCCCGTACAAGGTACCTTTACCTTATATTCTTATCACATCTCTTCAATTAATCTCGATTCCGACATCCAGACAGTTGGCTCCAGAGATCACGAACAACTGCTTAATGCTCCTCAGACTCCTGATGAGCGCGTACGGACGTAGAAAAAACTGATCTGAAGGGGAAAATGTGCCATTGGTATGTTAATACCTTCTATTATACCCAACACAAATCGTGGAAGTTTGGACAACAAAGTGCTATATGCGATATTTTCGGCTTCCGCCACGGTGTAGTTGAGGTCCTCATTTTTCTAGAATGTTGCACGGCATATGTTACAAGTTGTTTATCGTTGTTTCGAACCAGCCTATTGGTCCCACCTTGACGCGGCTGTCCCCTAAGAGACAGTAATGCCTCGAAATGTCAGGAACCTATTACTTCTTGAGGTACTATCATATCTCAGAAGAACGGAATCATTAGGTCCACATGAGTTTGCACTGTTTAGTTAACCTTTTGGCGCCAGAATTATTTTTTTAATTTTAGCACACCCTGTATATAAAATGTGAATAATACAGGAACCAAATACGTTAGAATTATGAAACAAACTGCATTTTGAAGAAAAAAACTGAGAGTATATGCCATGTTTAAAATATTCAGTACCTATATTTGTTGAATAAATATATAAAATGCAACTTTAGAGGTTAGCGGTGCGGAACGACCACTATAGTTGACATTAGGCGTCAAAATGTTAAAGAAAAAATTCATACGCCGTTCTCAAGACATGTGTTACACGTATGTGTTCAAACATGATATGCAGTGTTAGGCCGCGACCAAAAGAAAAAATTCCAACACTTTCTTGTTTGAACCTAAGGTCTTCCTTTCCCACCACACTGAATGTAGACTAAACCCACAATCCACAAGCCTAAATATGTTTTCTCCAAGGAGTCAAAATTTGAGGACGAAAAGTCACGAAGAAGCAGGGTTAAAATAGAGGATGGCGCAAGATATACTAGACCTACCCCGGTTTCAGCACCTGCTAACGTAGTCACGTGATTACGGTAGCTCCACGGGCAGCTGGGATGCCCGTGAGGCTAACATCCTTTGATACAACAAAACCATTTTCATTTGTTATTGCTAATAAAACTCCTATTACTACTGACACTAAGACCACTCTAATTATTCGTGCCGACAACTTGTACTTATGAAGAGCACAATAACTATTATGTTATACTTTAAGTACGCAGTAATACGTGATAAAATTGATCTTGAAAGGGTGGGGAAGACAAAAAACGTCGAAAGGGTTGTGATGTGTGGGATACGTAACGGAAGGTTTTGTTGTTACACTTCCGGCTTGAAACCAAATGAATACGGCACGGTTACCGCTGCAACCACAGAACAGCGGCGAATTCACATTATTCAAGTCCATCAACTGGCCCATTATAGATAAGTCAATGAGATGTGGTTGTGTCTGCAATATGAAACTAACATCGGGTCACTTTTAGTAATGACGCCATTCGTAACACGACTCCGCCTCCACAGGTTCGGCGTAACAGCGAAACTGTGTGTCTGGCGTCACACCTCTGCTGGAGGCGGCTCTAATTAGAAGCGGCGATCAAGTAGCAGCTGCAAACGACGTCAGCAGGTTACCCGTACACAAACCGCCGGTGTATTGAAGTCAGCTTCGTTGTTACGACAACGCGAAAGTGCATTGTGTGGCTAAGACATGTTAGAAGTAAAGAGAACTTGCGTTAACTGAATCCAGAACTTGATAGTTCTGAGTCTGACGCTGATTGGTTGCAAACTATTTCTGACATTAAAATTCCCCCTCCCCCCCCATTTTGTGAATATAATTTAAAAAATTTGCGAAATATTTCAACTGTTGAAAACCGCGCTCGTTTGCGATGTTACACTGCGAGTTGTGGTAATTTCTTAACAACGTTTGGGACAACCTATAGGTCCGTTCGTCAGGGTTCAAGAATCCAGTAACAAAGAATTTTATGTATTACACTTACAGTCGAACACAACTATATTTCACACAGTAGTACAGTAGGAATACAACTACATGTTCCGGCCCTATATGTGGGCCATCTTCAGGTTGAGATTTAACTTACAGAGCAGCTATACAAGATGTGTTGGGTGTTTTCCTGAGGTTTGGGTGGGGTAGGGGAAACGAGATATCGTTTCAACAGTGGGTACCGTGACCTAGGGCATGGTACCCACTATTGAAACAACGAGATCTCGTTCCCCCCCCCCTACCCAATCCCCAGACAAACACCCCACACATCTTGTATAGCTGATCTGTAAGTTGAATCTCAACGTGAAGATGGCCCCACATATAGGGCCGAAACATGTAGTTGTATTCCTACTGTACTACAAGGTGAAATATAGTTGTGTTCGACTGTAAGTGTAATACACAAAATTCTTTGTTGTTGAACCAACACAACGGGGATGACGCACCTCAAGATTATTCAAGAACCCAGATTCGTTAAGATATTGTCACTACTCCCTGCCTAATAACCCAGAAGAGCGCAGTTCTCAGCTGCGTCTCGGCGGAAGCCAGAGACCAGATCATGCATAATTCATCTGTTGCACTACCTAAGTTATCGACGTTGATGACCTTCGTTTATCATGGTTATGAATGCAATGTGGAGGAAGGTAAGGCATGTAGAATGCGTGACACGAAGGAGAAAAGGAAGAAAATTGTCCTGATTGGGGTGTATAAAGTTAAAAAAAAATAATAAATGGGCGAATGGATGAACGGATAAAGGAAGATATTTTTTGAAGGCTTGAAGAATATTAAACGCGATACAGCATAAAAAAATATTAATTTTTCAGACTGTTTTTAAACACGCTTCAAAGACACAATCTGGCAAATCTGTCAGACTGTATATAAATGTTATTGGCTGCTAAACATTAGGTATATTTTCAGAAAGACATTTTGAAGTAGTCTAATAATTATAATGTCTTTGTATCCGTTTTGTAGTAGATAGGATCATATCTTTCGTATATAAGTACAAATATCTTAAGACGAAAAGAATGAAAGTTAAGCCCAATCGTTTTACAGTTCAAACTGAGATCTGATTTTTCCTTTTCCCTACAAGTTAAGCTGCGAACGGATCGAAGAGCGCGGATTTTGATTCGTAATGGAAGCCTCAGGAAATCACACCCTAGGACTATTATCTCGAATTCCTGCATCCTAAATTATCATACAGATGCAGTGAATGATCCCACTTTATGGCATCGAAAACGTGCACAAAGTTTAGCCCAATATTTGTGTTCCATTCCGGCCATTTCTACACAGTATGCTATAAGAACGCTCACCTGCATTGCCAATTAGACCGGCCAATATTACCAGCTCCAAAACCAGTCTAAGGCCAGCAAATAGCCTCCTCTCTAAACTGTATAGGAAGCCCTATCCGATGATCACGTGCGGTCAAATGAGATAACCGATGACCAGCATCTACCGCAGATATCCAGAACTGCCTTATACTCGCCTATGAAACATGCTACTGGGCGCAAATATATATGTATTAATATAGTACAGTACAATTTCCGTGCAACCGTGTTACATGCGTAATATGTAACACCGGTGCTGTGCTACAAATCGGAAGGTCGCTGGTTTGATCCCAGTTGGTGTCACTGGAATTTTTCATTAACATAAAATCCTTCCGATCGCACTATGGCCCTGGGGTCGACTCAGCTTCTAACAGAAATGAGTACCAGGAGCATTTTCTGGGGGTAAAGGCGGCCGGTGCGTAAGGCTGACAACCTTACCACCATCCTGTGACGTTGTCATGAAATCTAGGGAACTTAACTTCCCGGAACCCTCTGGGCCACTCCAGGCCTGTAACGGGACTGCTTTAACTATTTAGTATCTAACACCAAGTGATTGCAGAATATTTTGTGAAATATTACTCGGACATGTTTCGGCCTCAGTTCTTGGCCATCTTTAGGGAGCCCGTGAGTTTTTCGACGTGTGCAGCTTATGTGTCAAATTACGTGATAGAAACTGTACATATATGATTAAAATTATAATAAAGATTAACCCTTTAAACACCGAGTTAAATTCCATCTACCATTTGCTAGCATTATTAGGAGCTCATCATATTCTTAACATTAGCAGGATAAGGGTTAAATATTACAACCGAATTTTAATGTTTTAAACATAAAAAAACGGAATTATACTGATTTAATCAAATACGGAGAATCTGCGTCACATAATTTGACGTTTATGTTACAAACGTCGAAAACTTGCGAGCGTTCTGAAGACTGCGAAAAGCTAAGACCGAAGCGTGTCACTGTTAAAATTAAGACGTTTGTGTTAAATATTACGTATATATATTAATATTTGTACTTTTGTATTAAATTACGTATTAATTCTGCTTCTGAACTAATAAAACCTGCATCTTATGCGTATTGGACCGTGCATCATCTTGATATTTGAATAAAGGTTGACCAACTAGATGACACTTGCTTTATTATATATTGCTCAACATGTTTCAGACGTTAATACGTCCATCTTC